>OGEO01000013.1_pt1 | contig 206614 bp, 162 predicted proteins | sample 1570661 | NCBI WGS metagenome assembly OGEO01 (sample SAMEA2582142, study PRJEB24529) | metagenome | biome: Human gut stool | place: China | collected 2011
ACACACCAATGAAGAAGTACAGCACCGGGAAACGGGTCGGTCATATCAAGATGGAAGTCATACCGGACTTGAAGGCGGCTACGGAGGAAGACAGAATAAAGAATTCCATAGATGCCGGAGCTGATGCCGCCACAGATGCCACGAAGTCTTACGCGGCACTTACAGCGAACAAAATTGTCGCTAAGCATAAAGCATATGAGATGAAGGACAAGACCATGGTCGGCAAGGTGCTTCCATGGGTACACATATCCATAAGCAATGCAAAGAGGAGTATCCTTGACACGTATCACGATGTCAAAGCAGATTTCCTGCAGCTCTATCTCAATGAGTTCTGCTATAAGTTCAACCGAAGATATTTCGGATTTCACCTGTTCGACAGGCTTGAACTTTGCGCATGCACTTATAGGACGAGTTTCAAGCATAGAATCTACTGATTTGGATGATTGCGGATATTCATATTTCATTATAGTATTCCGTCAGCGCCCTCACCTCCTGATAGGCTTGCTGACTCTCGGCACAAGCATGGTAGAGCTCAGACTGATGGGCGGACATATCCTTTGTCGTTGAACCGTTGGCCAGCTGACGGGCTTTCTGTGCCCAAAGCATCTTGCAGGCATGAGCCTCAGCTGCACACACGGGATACGCGATGGCTGCGAAGTAAGCATCCTGCAATTCGGGGCGGACAGCAGCCTTGGCTTTCCTTACCTGTCCGGCCACAGCGGCAAAGCGGCAGAGGTAGCCGTCAAGCTCATCGCCAAACTCGGTTTGCGACAACTCACTGTTGCGTACCGGACTCAGACCACGGTCGTAGAGTTCCTTCGACACCTCGGTCTGGTTCCAGCCCATGAACTCAGGCCGACGCTCGCCGCAAAGCCTGAAGTATTCGTGCATAGCCGGGAAGAGCGCATCACCAGCCTGCTTGCCGAACTGGCGGCAAAGCCACTGACGATAGTGGTTGTTGAGTGTAGAACCATTGACGCAGTCGATATTCCACGCCATGTCGAAGAAGAGTTCCAAGTCATAGCCCGCCACCTTCGGGTCGTGAACGTTGACGATCCACATCTTCCGCACGTTGTGGTCATAGGCCGTGCGCATCTCGTTATAGACAAGTCCCGGCTGTGTGGTGGTCAGCCACAGATAGTCGTGGGGGCGGCCCCAGTAGCTGAGATGATAGTAAACGCCACCGCCACCCGTGCGCTGCTGCTCCGTGCTGTCGGGCAGCCGCGTGAGGTAGCCGTAGTTGTCGTCGCACCACATCAGCGTGACGTAGTCGGGCACTTTGGGCCCCATGTTGTAGATGTCGAGTACCTCTTTATAAGGTATGAACACCTGCGTTTGCTGTTTCGGATCACCAAGGTATTTCCCGATAAGCTTTTGCTGGTCATCGATCACAAGTTGCAGGGCGTCGAACTTCTCCTTCATGGTCCTCACGCCCTCCATCGAGCCGTCGTGAATGCCGCGCATGCCGATGGTGAGCAGATTGCCGCCCTTGGAGTCTTTTACTTCTTTCAACCGCTCTGCCCAATAGTCTTGCACAGCCTGCCGGTTGGTGATATAGTTGAAATCGCCACGCTTTTTCTCATTCCACTCCCCCACATTGTTGTGCAATAAGGGCTCACAGTGCGAAGAGCCGATAGCGATGCCGCAGCTGTCGGCCATGGCCTTGGCTCCCGGCGTCTGGAAGAAGGCGACCGTACCGGGATGCATGGCGGGCCAGATTGCATTGGCACGAAGACGGAGCAACAGTTGGAACACCTTTTTATAGGTATTCCTCCCGATGACACCAAACGGAGTCTTGTCGGAATGGCCACAGCTCCAAGGGCGCAGCGACCAGTCCTCGTCGTTGAGAAAGATGCCGCGGTACTCGACCGATGCGCCCTGCGTCATCGTGAACTGATCGTCGAGCGTCAGCCGTGAACGATGCCCGGGCACGACATCTCCCCACCATACCCAAGGACTCACGCCTGCCTGACGCGACAACTCCAACAGTCCATAAGCAGTGCCACGCCCGTTGGTCCCCACAACAACAATCTGCCCTTGGTGGACACGAATATGGAAGCCGTCGGTCAGCGTCTGCAATTTTTCTACCGGCACGCCCATATCCCGCAATTCACGCTGTTGGCGACGGGAGAGGCGGTCCAACTGCCAGAGGCGTATCGTGGCCTGCTGAGCCAGGTCGGTCAGCTTTGGTGCGATGCCCGTCACCTGTGCTATGTCGCCCTTGAACATGTGGGAAGCAACATCTACGACGGGATCAACGCCGCGAGGCACTGAAAGGCTGACCGTATGGATGCCGTCGAACCAGGTGACGGGCTTCGCCGAGACTCCTTTCGGTGTCATCAGAAAAAGGAAAGCAAGGGCAAGAGGCTTGAAGGGAAAACGATTGTTCATGGTTATGCGATGCGATCATTCTTGATTACTTTTTATTCGTGCGCACGCGGCTTTTCAGTGCGGGTACAGCATCGCCAAGGGCTTTGGCAAGAGCTGCCGCCACGACATGCGCACCATATATATTATAATGTGTGTCGTCTTTGCGGCCATCCTTTGCCCAACTATATTTGCCAGGCTCCACCCACATGTGCAGTTTGCGCGAGCCATCGGGGCCCAAACGCTGCTCGATGTCGTGGGTAATCGCGTTGGCATTGATATAGACGGCACCATACTGTCGGGCTACCTTTTCGGCCACCAAGCGATAGGTTCCGTGCGTGTCAACGAGGGTGTCGCATTGGAAGTTGCGGCGCACCACGGGACTCATCAGTATGGGAGTGGCTCCCTTAGCCTTCGTCTCGATGACGTACTGCGCGAGATGAGCGTCGAAGGTGGTACCTACGTCGGTATGCCGGTCCGGTGACGGCTTCTCGTCGTTGTGGCCGAACTGAATGATCACGTAATCACCTGGCTTCACCTTGTCGATAACTTTCTTCCAACGGCCCTCAGTATAGAAGCTGCGCGAGGAGCGTCCGTTGACAGCATGGTCCTCTACCCGCACACCATCGTCGAGATATTCATGCAGGTACATGCCCCACCCACGCTCTATGCGTCCCTCGGTGGTGTCTTTGTTCGCTGCCGTGGAATCGCCAATGATGTAGATTACCGGTGTGGCAGAGTTGAAGGATCCGAGTATCAATGTCAGTAATAATAAGAAGGGTACAGCTTTTGCAGCTGTCTGTGGCCGAAGCCACTGCTTAGGTTTGTGATTGTTCATTTGCTTTTACTATTAAATATTATGATTGCAAAAGTACAAAATATCTAATAGTATAAGCCCAAAAATCGTTCAGAAAGAGAGTAAATTCATACAAAGGTCGGCATTGAGATTGCCGTATAGTATCTCCCACCTATCATTCTTCAATACCAAAAGGACACGAAGTCCGAAACAAGACTAATTACTGTTTAACCAAGTAGCAACACCCCTCTCCTTGGAGAGGGGCGCGGGGGTGAGGCTCTTCCCCCCCCCTTAGGGGGGAGTTAGAGAGGGGCTTCTACTTCTATTTGATCCTTACGATATTCAGCGAATTTGCCGGCAACTCCAGGCTCACGCCATCACCGTCAGGACTCAACGTCGAAGTCATCGGCACAACACGTGTCGGTGTGTCGAGCGTGTTCTCATCGGTGCCCTTCGGAGCAGACAGACGGATGAGACGAGCCTCCGTCGGATGCAGACCGGCAAGCGTGATGCGGGCTGTAGTAGCTTGGGAATGCGTGTTGACAAGCTTCACAATATACTCGCCCGTAGCCTCGTCATAAGTAGCATTCTGGAAGAGTCCCGCAAAGGTACTCGGCTTGAGTTTGGTAGCAAAGAGCTGCTTGCCGTCGAGCGAAGCATAGATGCTGTCATCCTTGACATGCAGATTCACGTCGTACCAACGTCCGGTCTCTACTTTTCCGGCTGCGGTAACAAGCTGCGACTTGCTGCCGTTGGCGACCTGCTCGATGGCATTCTGCGTATTGCCCCAACCGCCTATGTTCAGCCAGCAATAGTTATCGGGATCTACATAGTTGAACACGATGAGGAAGCCCTCGGCACCACCGTCCTTACGGGCACGCACATGATAGGTGTATTCGTTGCTGTCGGTGCGCTGAGGATTCAGACGCAGTGCGCCCTCGGAAGCAGACTGCTGACTGACGACACCATTGCCCTGTTGCCACATGCCACGGATGTTAACGTCCCCGCTCACGTTCTCCACCTTGCCGTCGCCGGCTGTCAGCGATGGTTGGGCGAAGCTGGCTTGCGTAGCCCACGTGCCCACACCGACACGGCAGATCTGCGGCTTGACCTGCTGCTGCGCCTCGGCGATCTGATAGGGATTCATCAGTGTTGTAGCAACGGTGCGTGTGCCTACGTTGTCGGCCATCATCTTCTGGACATAATAAGAAGGAGTGCCGAGCACACGGGTAGCATCGTACTGAATCATGTCTGGGCGCCAACGTGTCTCGTTGACATTGGCGAAGATAGGCGCATAGCTGGCCATGCGCACGATGTCGGAGTTGTTTTCCATACCCATCATAAACACAGCCTCGCCTAAAGCGGCATTCAAGTCACCCACCTTGCCGAAGCCTTGCGTCACGGCATACTCGCCGACATAGACTTTCGGGCCACGACGGTCGTAGCCATCGTAGTGATGGAAGTGCTCGGCAAACCACGCCGGAGAGCGATAGTAGTGCTCATCGACAAGCTCAGTCTGCTCCTTTGACTCCCACTTCGGCTCGTCTGTGCCCCATGCAGCCACGTTGCCGATGATATGCATATTGGGATATTTCTTCAGCACAGCATCGCGGAAAAGCTTGAAACGCTCGTAGTAATGGTCGCTTTGCTGGCGCTGGTCAGGCTGGTTGTTCTCGTTTCCGATTTCCAGATATTGGATGTTATAGGGTTCAGGATGTCCGTTCTTGGCACGCAGGGCGCCATACTTACTTGTCACGGGGCCGTTGGCATACTCCAGCGCGTTCATCGTCTCGTCGATCCAGGACTGTATGGAGTCAAGCGGAGTGAAGCCGCCATGCCAGATACCCACGTTGACAACATAGAGCGGCTGGGCATGCAAGTCCTCAGCGAGCTGGAGATATTCGTCAAAGCCCAGTCCGTCGGTGGTGCGATAGCCCCAGTTGACATTCCAGTGGCCTTCGCGCTGCTCCACGGGACCGATGGTACGTTCCCAACGGAAAGCATTGTCAGGACTCTCCTGACCCTCAACGAAACAACCGCCGGGGAAGCGCAGGAACTTAGGATGAAGGTCGTCGAGCATACCGGCCTGCTCTGGACGCAGACCATTCTGCCGGTTGCGGAAAGTAGGCGGGAAGAGTGACACCACGTCAAAAGCCAACTGCCCCTTGCCGTCGGCCACGAGTTGCAGCTGTCCCTTGTTGTCGTTGCCGTTGGCTGTCAGTTCAGCCTCATAACGTGTCCACTTATTGCCGAAGCTCGTGCCGGCGAAGGTGGCAGAGGCAAACGTCTGCTTGCCCGAAGCATCTGTCAGCACAGCCCGCAGCTGCCCCTTGAGCTTGCCTTTCGCCCAAAAGGAGAGACGGTAACGGCGACCCTGTACGACGGGAATGCCCCAAAAGCCTTCATTGGCAACGCCGTCGCCCGACTGCCGGAAAGTCACCTGCAAAGCCTGGTGCTGCTTGGCATTGAGCAGTCCTTTGGCGGTGAGCTGCATCGCAGCCTGTCCGACTGTGCTCCAATGGTCAGCCGCCTTGGTGTTGTCCTCAAAAGAGCGGTTGCGCACGAGCTCGGCATAGAGTCCGCCGTCGGCAGCGTGGTTGATGTCCTCATAGAAGATGCCGTAAAGATCCGGCGACACTTCATGCCCCTTCTGCGTCGTGTTGACATTGACTGTGATTTGTGCTGATGCCTGCATGGCTGTCAGCAAAGCAGTAGTGAAAAGTAGTTGCTTGTAATGCATGTTTTTGTTTAGGATGTTAGTGATACGAAAGTTAGATATTGGCAAAATTACACTTTTTATTTTAATCATGCAAGAGCTTATACAAAGATTAACAAAGGCGAGCGAACATAAAGAGGGCGCAAAAACTTAATTTTGTTTAAATCGCAAATATTGATGTTTCACAAGGTAAGGCAAATAATGAAAAGCGTTCATTCTTACCAACATGCGTGTTGCTACAAAGATGTTTCACAAGAAAAGACTTAAAAGATTAACTCTGTATGTTTCAACGACTTGTGTATCCATACCCAAAAGGCACAATAAAAAAAGCAGATTTGCACGTTTGGGAAAAGTTTTCTAACTTTGCAAAAGATAGGCGATGACGGAGCACAGAGAATGATATTTCATCATGCTCGCAGTCACTATTGAACCAACAAGGCATGATCCTTTTCAGATACAACCGCTGAAACATACATTATTCATGAAGAAAGCAGATCCTGATGCTCGTTGGGACAGGAGTCTTGCGCTGATACGCGAGAATGTCACCGAGCAGATATATAATACATGGTTTAAGCCCATCGACTTTGTGCGATACGATGAGCAGACCAAGACGGTGCAGGTGGCTGTACCGAGTCCCTTCGTATATGAATACTTGGAGGAGAACTTCATCGACCTGCTCTGCAAGGTGATGTACCACTGCTTTGGTACAGGCACTAAACTATTTTACCAGGTTGTCACTGACAAGGAGCATAACCTCACGCAGAACATTGAGGCTGACCCTACTGACGCGCTGCCCAAGCCACAGCCTAAGACACGCGCCAACCAGTCGCCGACCATGCTCGACGCTGCCGTGCCGCAGCTCGACCCGCAACTCAATCCGCATCTCACTTTCAGCAACTATATCGAGGGAGAAAGCAATAAGTTACCGCGTGCAGTGGGACTCTCTATCGCCGAGCACCCCAACACGCTGCAGTTCAACCCGATGTTTATCTATGGACCTTCGGGCTGCGGAAAGACTCATCTCATCAATGCCATCGGCGTGCATGCCAAGCACCTCTATCCTCAGAAGCGCGTACTGTATATCAGTGCCCGTCTTTTCCAGGTGCAGTTCTCCAATGCGGTCATTCAGAACCATCTCAATGACTTCATCGCCTTCTATCAGACGATCGACATGCTCATCGTCGACGACATCCAGGAATGGATTAACTCGCCGAAGACACAGGATACTTTCTTCCACATCTTCAACCATCTTTTCAAAAACGGCAAGCGCATCATTCTGGCTTCCGACCGTCCGCCGGTAGACCTCAAAGGTATGCCTGACCGACTGCTCACCCGTTTCTCATGCGGTGTCATCGCTCCGTTGGAGAAACCCAACCGTCAGTTGTGTATCGACATCCTGCGCAGTAAGATTTGCCGCGACGGACTGAAGATTCCCGACGATGTCATCGCCTTTATTGCCCAGACGGCCAGTGGCAGCGTGCGTGACCTGCAAGGTGTGGTCAACTCGCTGATGGCCTACTCCATTGTTTATAACAGCGACATCAACATGCAGTTGGCTGAGCGTGTCATCAAGCGTGCCATCAAGATCGACGACCGTCCGCTCACCATAGACGACATCATGGAGAAGGTATGCAACCACTACAATGTCACGCAGACACAGGTGAGTTCCAAGAGCCGCAAGCGTGACTATGTGATGGCACGTCAAGTGTCAATGTACTTAGCACAGAAATATACCAAGATGCCAGCCAGTCGCATCGGTAAGCTCGTCGGCAACCGCGATCACTCCACCGTGATCCATAGCTGTGCGCAAGTAGAAAAGCGCTTGCAGGTAGACCGCGCTTTCCAGGCTGAGATCGTAAGCATAGAGAATTCGTTCAAACTAAAAGACGCTGCAGAGTAGCAAATAAAAAATGCGTCACCAAAAGATTTGGTGACGCATTTTTTATTTGCTTTCTTTATTTATCCTTCTTACCGAAAAGTGAGAAGTGGACATAACGTTTAGGATGTGCCTTCAAGTCTGTCAGTAGAGAATCCGCACTGTCCACTGTATTGCTTAACCGGTGATAGAGCATATCATCGTTCATCAGCAATCCTAGCGTACCGTCTTTGCCATTCAGCTTAGCCGTCACTTCCTGTACATTGGCAAGTGTCTGGTCGACCTTAGCCATCGTATTGGCTACATTGATGGAGGCAAGATTAGCCGTCAAGCGCGAAGTATTGTCAAGTGTGACACCGGCTTTGCCCAGCGCATAGTCGGCTTTGTTCATCATACCCGGCACGCGCCCGTTGACCTGAGCCATCAGCGTATTAAGATTGCGTGATGTGGTGTTGAGGTTGTTGGTAATCGCCTCCACATTATGCAGAGAATGAGCCAGAGCTGGATCTGCAAGCAAAGCATTGACACTGGTAAGGATACTGTCAATCTTGGGGATGAGCTGTTTCACAGCCGGCAACATCGTGCGCACTGAGCCCATCATACCTTCGTTGATCTGACCTTGGATCGTATCGCCCGGCTCCACACGCTCGCGTGGGTTATTGGCCAAGAGCAGATTCATCTTCACATTGCCCATCAGGTCACTGACAATCTCAGCAGAAGAACCTTTGGGAATGCGGAGATCATTGTCCACATCAAACTTCACGACGATATCGCCATTGCCGTCGTAGTCGTAGTTGATATCCTTCACCACACCTACCTGATAGCCATCGGCATAGATAGGATTGGAGCGTGACAAGCCGCTGATGTCCTTAAACTTGATATAGTAGGACTTATCGCTGGAGAACACCGACATGCCTTTGAGAAAGTTCATGCCGAAGAACAACAGCGCTATACCTACGATGGCCACAAGGGCAATCTTGACTTCATTGGTGAAAAACTTCATGTGTGTATGATTTTTATTTCTTTCGTTTATTTGAGAGGAACTCCTTGATCGCCTCGTTGACATCCACCTGCTTACCGTCTTTATAGGCTACGATGAATGCATCGGGAAACTTGTCGAGAATCTCCCTACGGGAGCGGTTGACAGCATTGTAGTTGGTACTGCTACCGTAGAAGTATTTCCATTTGTCTCCGTCCTCCATCCGCTCGATGCCTGTGAGTTCCTTGAACTGACGGTCGTTGTCGCGTAGCTTTAACGAGCCTTGAAGTATCTGAATCTTGAATACCGGAGCATGAGCAGCCTGCTGACTGACTTTTCTGTCATTGTCTTTCTTTGTCTGCTTGTCAGTCTTGCCTGCTTTGTCGGATTTCGAAGTATTCTTGCCAGAAGCCTTGAGAGCAGTGACTTCACGCTTTTGCGGGGTACTGCTGCTTTTTTGCGGAGTATCGCTGTTTCCCTTCCGTGCAACAGATTTTCTTTGAACGGTCGTCCTTGTCGATTTGCTGCTTTGATAGTCGTCTGTTACGGCCTGGTCATCATATGTTTTGTCGTTGACAGGTGCACTTACCTCTATCACTTTGTTCTGATAAGGCAGTGTCGACTGGGTGTCGTACTTATTCTTATAGGTGATGAAAGCATTGTAGATACCTTTTGTATAGAGGTCCACAGCCGAGTCAGAATTCAAGAACTGCTCCTCATCGGGAGTAGAGATAAAACCCAGCTCCAGGAGGATGGCAGGCATGGAGGTGAGTCGTAATACGGCAAGATTGTTTTGATGAGAGCCACCGTCTTGTCTTCCTGTAGCCTGACAGACACAGCGCTGCATCAGGCGAGAGAGTTCCACACTATGCTGTCGGTTGTTGTCAGCGATAAACTCAAACATGATGTCGCTTTCTGCCGAGTTTATGTCCAGTCCGCTGTATTTCTTTTGGTAGTCTTTCTCAAGGAAGATCACGGAGTTCTCACGCTTAGCCACGTCGAGGTTCTCACGGATACCACGGTCGCCGGAACGCCCTCCGCGGCCCAAGGTATAGCTTTGGAAACCGTGTGCCGTGTGTGAGCCGTCCACTGCATTGATGTGGATGGAAATGAAGAGATCAGCTTTGTTGCGGTTGGCAATATCAGCGCGCTCATGAAGAGGAATGAAGACATCGGTCTTGCGCGTATAGATCACACGCACGTCGGGACAATGGCTCTCCACAAATCGACCAAACGCCAAAGCGTATTTCAGCGTCAGATCTTTCTCGTTGGACACCGCACCAGGAGCGCCAAAGTCGTTGCCACCATGACCGGCATCAACGACAAGCGTAAAGCGAGAGGCAGCACTTGTGCTCACAAGCGCAAAAAAGAAGAAGACAGGAATTATGAGAAGTATCCTTTTCAACATATCGATGATTCTTTCCTTTGCAGTACCAACAAGCGTAAACTTGTATCAATTTTATGCAAAGTTACGGATTTTACATTAGGAAACTGAAAAGAAGCAATGAGTTTTATTATTTATTAATGATGCAAGCACTTAGCGATTGGTCAGATGCAGTTCGATGCCCGCTCCCTGACAATCAGCACCCATAGGAGGATTGAGCTTCAAAACTGTCATGTCTATCGCATCAATCTGAGGCCAACGTTGAAACAGTCGCTCACCGATCACTCCGGCAAGATGCTCCACAAGATCTACAGGCTCAGACATCGTCTTGGCCACCAGTTGATACACCTCGGCATAGTTGATGGTGTCCGCCTCTTGGTCGCTCTCTACGGCACGACCTACATCAGCCTTCAGTCTGAGACTGACTTCATAGTCGTTACCAACAAGACGCTCCTGCGCCTCCACGCCGTGAAAGGCATGGAAACGAAGGGAACGTAAGAGGATATAGCTTGATTCGCATTTCATACGTCAAACCTATAGCGTGATTATCCACAACGGCTGGCACCGCAGTTGGTACAGATGAGGCAGCCCTCCTGATAGACGAGTGTCTCCTGACCGCAGACCGGGCACTTCTGACCCACTGCCTTGGTACCGTCAGTGATGTACTTCTTCAGCGCGCGCTCCACACCGTTCTTCCATGTATTGATGCTTTCGTCTTTAAGTTGCAAAGAGCCGACAAGCTTGATGACATGGTCGATAGGCATGCGGTAGCGAAGCACGCCGGATATCAGCTTGGCATAGTTCCAGTATTCCGGATTAAACTTCTCGCTCAATCCTTCTACCGTGGTCTTGTAGCCACGTTTGTTTTCAAACTGGAAGTCATAACGGTGCGTACCATCAGGATTGGTCTGCTTGATGATCTTACCTTTTGTAACGCTCTTCGGCAACACAATACCCTCGTCGTCGTCCTGCAAACCGGTGAAGATCTCGTAAGGATAACCATCGAGCAATCCCACGAAGGCCACCCATTTCTCACGGTTGTTCTGGAAGCGCACCACATCGCAGTCGAGTTCCTTCGGACGGACCTCCTGTACAGATGGACGGGGGATCGATGGTGCTGTGACAGGCTCCGGTGTCTCCTTATGGTCTGCGTCTTTCTTTTCTTTCTTTGGCACGGCGATCATCACACCCGATCGACTACCGTCTCGGTAGATGGTGCAGCCCTTGCAGCCTGAGCGCCAAGCTTCAATATAGAGTTTGTTGACAAGTGCCTCATCGGCATTATTGGGCAGGTTGACGGTCACAGAGATACTGTGGTCCACCCACTTCTGAATAGCGCCCTGCATGCGCACTTTCATCAGCCAGTCCACATCATTAGCGGTAGCTTTATAATAAGGAGAGCGGGCGACGAGTTCGTCGATCTCTTCCTGCGTATATTTCTTCTCCGTGTCGATGCCATTGATCTTCATCCATTCAAGGAACTTACGGTGGTAGACGATGTACTCCTCAAAGGAGTCACCCACCTCATCGACAAAGTCCACATGCACGTCAGCATCGTTGGGGTTGACTTTGCGGCGACGCTTATAGACGGGCATGAATACGGGCTCGATACCACTCGTGGTCTGTGTCATCAGCGATGTGGTGCCGGTTGGAGCTATCGTCAAGCAGGCGATATTGCGGCGTCCAAGCTTCACCATGTCCTCATAGAGCTTAGGATCGGCATCCTTCAAGCGGAGGATAAACGGATTGTTCTTCTCACGTTCAGCGTCATAGATGCTGAACGCGCCACGCTCCTCAGCCATCTTCACAGAAGAGCGATAGGCGTTGATGGCCAGATTACGGTGCACACTCACGGCAAAGTCAGTAGCCTTCTGCGTGCCATAGCGCAGCCCCATGGCAGCCAGCATATCGCCCTCAGCGGTGATGCCCACGCCAGTACGACGGCCCTTGCCGCTCTTATCCTTAATCTTCTCCCAAAGATGGTATTCCGTGTGCTTCACATCCTCGCTTTGAGGATCGCGACGGATCTTATCCATGATGTTTTCGATCTTCTCCATCTCCAAGTCCACGATGTCGTCCATGATACGCAGAGCAAGCTGTACATGACGGCTGAACTTATCGAAGTCGAACTTAGCTTCCTTGGTGAAAGGATGCTCGACATAGCTATAGAGATTGATGCTCAGCAGGCGGCAGCTGTCGTAAGGGCAAAGTGGAATCTCACCGCAAGGATTGGTGCTCACCGTCTTGAAGCCGAGGTCAGCATAGCAGTCAGGAATACTCTCACGGATGATCGTATCCCAAAACAGCACACCGGGCTCAGCGCTCTTCCATGCGTTGTGCACGATCTTCTCCCACAGCTTGCGGGCAGACATCTCTTTGCTCACCATCGGATGGTCGCTGTCGATCGGGAACTGCTGAGTGTAGGGTTTGTCTTCAACGGCAGCCTGCATAAATGCGTCGTCGATGCGCACGCTGACATTGGCGCCGGTGACTTTTCCCTCCGTCATCTTGGCATCGATGAAAGCCTCGGAGTCGGGATGTTTGATGCTCACACTGAGCATGAGCGCACCGCGCCGTCCGTCCTGAGCCACCTCACGTGTGGAGTTGCTGTAACGCTCCATGAAAGGCACCAAGCCGGTAGAGGTCAGTGCGGAGTTGTTCACCGGACTGCCTTTCGGGCGAATCTGACTCATGTCATGGCCTACACCGCCACGACGTTTCATCAGTTGTACCTGCTCCTCGTCGATTTTCATAATAGCACCATAGCTGTCGGCATTGCCATCGAGTCCGACGACAAAACAGTTGCTCAGTGATGCTACCTGATGATCATTGCCAATACCCGTCATCGGGCTGCCTGCCGGTATGATGTAGCGGAAATGATCGAGCACATCAAAAACCTGCTGGGCAGAGAGTGGGTTGGGGTACTTCTTCTCAATACGGGCAATTTCATTGGCAATACGCCAATGCATCTGCTCCGGGCTTTTCTCAAAGATATTGCCGAAGCCGTCCTTCATGGCGTACTTGTTGACCCACACACGTGCCGCCAACTCGTCCCCGCCGAAGTACTGCAAAGAGGCATCGTAAGCCTCTTCATAAGTGTATGTCTGTTTGTTTTCCATTGGTTGATAACCCCTTAAGTCAATCCTTTCAGACTGGGGCTGCATGATTGTATTGATGAATTATTTGCTTTTAAATGTAGACTGCAAAGCTACAAAAGTTTTCTCTAATTCTATCAACTTTCTAAAGATATTTAGGAGAAAACTTTTCCTTTTTGGAATTTTTTCCTATCTTTGCAATTACTAAATTGAACAAGAAATGGAAAGTTTAATACACCGTAGAAGTATTAGGAAGTACCAAAATAAAGAGGTCGAAGAGCAACTGTTGCATCGTCTACTGGAGCAGGCTGAGCGCACGCCCACCATGGGCAACCTGCAACTCTACAGCGTCATCGTCACACGCGACCCAAAGATGAAAGAGCGCTTGGCGCCCGCTCACTTTGGTCAACCGATGGTAATGGGTGCTCCTGTAGTGTTGACTTTCTGCGCTGACTATCATCGCACGACGCTTTGGGGCGAGCAGCGTAAAGGTCATCCCGGCTACGACAACTTGCTGAGCTTTGTCAACGCCGCCACTGATGCCCTGCTCTATTGCCAAACATTCTGTAACCTGGCAGAGGAAGCCGGACTGGGCACTTGCTTCTTAGGCACGACTGCCTATCAGCCGCAAGCTATCATCGATTTATTAGAGTTGCCGCCCTTGGTATTCCCCGTGGCTACCATCACATTGGGCTGGCCCGATGAGGATCCGGCACAAAGCGACCGCTTGCCTCTTGACGGCATCGTCCACGAAGAGGTTTATCACGATTACACGCCACAACAGATCGACAACATCTATGAGCCGAAGGAGAATCTGCCGGAGAACAAGCAGTTTGTGGAAATCAACCACACCGAGACGCTCGCACAGGTGTTCACCGACATCCGCTATACCGCCAAAGACTGTGAATCCATGAGCGAGGGACTGAAGAAAGCACTGTGTCACCAAGGCTTCATGTAAACGATCTGTAAGAAATGAGTAATATTGAAATAAGAAAGGTAGAGACGCTGCATGAACTGAAAGTCTTTATCCAGTTCTTCTACGACCTCTACCGCGACAACCCTTGCGCAGTACCTTATCTATATGGTGAGGAGATGAAGACACTACGCAAGGATAAAAATCCGGCCTTCGAATTCTGTGAAGCCGACTATTTCCTGGCTTATCGTGACGGGAAGGTTGTGGGTCGCGTGGCTGCCATGATCAACCACTGGGCCAATAAACGATGGAACAGGCATATGGTGCGCTTCGGCTGGTTCGACTTCATCAATAACATCAACGTATGCCGTGCATTGCTCGACACCGTAGCCCAATGGGGAAAAGTCAAAGGCATGGATTGCATCGGCGGTCCCTTTGGCTTTGAGGACATGGATCGCGAGGGCATGATGGTCGAAGGCTTTGACCGTCTCTCCACCTTATATATTAATTATAATAATGAGTACTATCCCCGTTTCATGGATCAGCTTGGATTCCGCAAAGACAACGACTGGGTAGAATGCCGGATAAAGGTGCCGGAGGTGACGCCCCGCAAGTTTGCGCTTACGGCAGAGTTGGTACAGAAGCACTATAACCTGCAAGTACGCAAATACGGTGTTCTTGACTTTGTAAAGCGCGGTAAAGGCAAAGAACTCTTCGACATCGTCAACCGCACCTACGATGGTCTCTACGGTTTTTCCCATCTTTCTGACGACCAGATCTCGCGTTTGGTCAATGACTACATCCGTCGTGCCGACCTCAACCTTGTCACCTGCGTAGTCGATGCCAATGCCAACGACCGCATGGTGGGCTTCGGCGTGTCGTTCCCCTCTTTCTCGCGTGCTCTGCAGCATACCCGCGACGGCCGTCTCCTGCCCATGGGCTGGTGGCATTTGCTTCGTGTGATGAAATGGCACAAGACCGACACCGTGGATCTGCTGCTCATTGCCGTGCTGCCCGAATATCGCATGAAGGGCGCCAACGCTCTTATCTTCAACGACCTCATCGGCTGGTACCGCCGTTATGGATTCAAATGGGCCGAGGCTATGCCGCAGATGGAGACCAACCATGGTGTACTTGACCAGTGGCAATATCTCGAAGCCGAGCAACACAGAAGGCACCGCGCATATATCCGTGAGATCGATGAGCCCATAAAGAAGACAGAGTAACACAGATCTTTTTAAGAAGACAGAATAACATAGCAACACATAATCTCTATAAGAAGACAGAGTAACATAGGAACACAGATTTGTAAACGCCATTACTGGTAGCAAGTCATCTGTTCCTTTGTTACTCTGTCTCCTATTAGAAATCTATATCGAGCTCGATCCACCGCTCTTTCTCGCGGTACTCTCCGGCATGAGGGTTAACGACAGCAAGACCGATCAGGCGGATAGGATGGTTGGCATCGTAGTCCACACGACTCATGAGCTTTTTAGCCAACGGCAGGATGTCATCTTTGGTGCGCAAGACCTTTGCCTGCGTGATGCTACGCGAGATGGTGGTAAAGTCGCCGTACTTCACTTTCAGCGTAAGCGTATGTCCCTTGAACTGAGACTCTTGTAGCCGTTCCACAAGTTCCAATGTCACATGGTACAATTCGATGATAACCGCTGACTTCAGACAAATATCTTGGGAGAACGTGTGCTCGCATCCCACCGACTTGCGAATGCGCTCAGAGACCACCGGCCGGTCGTCTATGCCACGGGCGAAGTCATAGAAAGTCCGCCCCGCTTTACCAAAAGTATGAAGAAGATAACCTAATGAGATACTACGTAGCTGTGCGCCATTATAGATGCCCAAGCGGTGCATGCGCTCGGCCGTCTTACCGCCTACTCCCCAAAAATCCTCCACGGGAAGTGTGGCGATGAAGTCCAGCGCCCGATCGGGATGGATGACGAAGAGCCCGTCGGGCTTACGATATTCCGACGCTATCTTAGCCAAAAACTTATTGTACGAAACACCTGCCGAAGCTGTCAGCCCCGTTTCCTCGTGTATCCGCTGCTTGATCTCCTTGGCGATGTCCACTGCCAAGTCCATGTCCTTTTTGTTTTGCGTGACATCGAGGAAAGCCTCATCAAGCGAGATAGGCTCCACCAAATCCGTGTAGTCGTGAAAGATACGATGAATGGTTGCCGACACCTCGCGATAGACTTCGTAGCGTCCCGGAGCAATGATGAGATCGGGACATTGCCGTTTCGCTGTCTGAATAGACATCGCAGAGTGCACGCCATATTTGCGGGCCTCATAGCTCGCCGTGGCTACTACGCCCCTTGAACTGTCATGACCAACAGCCAACGGCTTACCGCGCCACTCAGGGTGGTCTCGCTGCTCCACGCTGGCAAAGAAGGCATCCATGTCAATGTGGATAATCTTTCGTAGATTCAGTTCACTGCTCATCATCAGACAAAGTTAGCACCTTTTCCCCACATCTGCAAACGATTCAACGCTTTTAACCTATTACCCTCTTCTCCCTATCGTTTTACTTTATTACTATCATCAGTGCCGACAAACAGCAGCTGACACTCTCTGCCATCAACAAATACGGCAAGATACTCTATCAGCTGCCTATCAGGAAGACGAAATAGTCTGTACAACTATAACGGCGGGGAATGTCAAAATTAACCTATTCCCCGCTGTTATAACATAAATTTCCTACAGAACGGCAAACATCGTTAAACTATCGCTACTAACGACGACATATAGCAACGAATATCTTATCTTTGCATCGCATTCTACAAGGAAAACCTCTGGTCAACCCTCATTAGTGATGCAAAGATAACCTCTAACAGAAAGGAATGAACATGAAGATGAACATCAGAATCAACAAGGACATCAAGAGCTACATCCATGACCTTACCGATCTCGTTTGGGCTTATATTCGCCACCGTGCCTCCTACCCCGCCAATGCGTTGCTCGCCGTGCAGCGCGAACTGGCCTGCAATGTCTTCGACAGTCCCGACAACTGCCAAGGCTGTGACTTTTACGCTCCTGAGATGCTACTCACCTATAACGCCAAAGGCGCTACAGTGCCCAACCATAGCGTCATCAAGAGCATAGCGAAGAGATACTATAGCTAAACTCCAGATGTCACTCATTTGGATGAGCAAAAGTCTCGGTGAGGACATGCGCGATGACCCCGGGAAAATGTTTCATCTCCAGCTCATGTTCCTTGTCAGCTATCGTTTCCGGTGTGTCTTCCGGCGTGAGGGCTACACGGTACTGCGCAATGATGTCACCGCCATCGCACTGCTCGTTGACCCAGTGCACGGTCATACCGGTCTCCTGCTCGTGCGCTGCCCACACAGCCTCGTGGACATGGTGGCCGTACATACCCTTGCCGCCGAACTTCGGCAACAATGATGGATGGATGTTGATGATGCTATGGGGGAAAGCCTGGATAAGAAACGATGGTATCATCAGCAAGAACCCCGCTAAGACAATGAACTGCACGCCATGCTCCCGCAGCAAAGGCAACAGTTTGCCAGAATCGTTGAAATCAGCGCGCGGCATGATCGCCGTAGGCACTCCCAGCCGCTCGGCACGCTCTAAGACAGGGGCGCCGGACTTGTTGCACAATACCAGCGCTACATTGATATGATCAGATTGGGCACAGTAGCGGATGATGTTTTCACAATTGGTGCCGTTGCCCGAGGCGAAAACAGCTATGTTAATCATGAATCTCCAATAACTTTTTTATTTCCAGGATTGTTTCTGCCGGATTCTCTCTGTTGAAGCGGATGCCCTGCATGCCTACAGACTGACAGCCTTTGATGTTCTCGGCCTTGTCGTCGAGGAACAGACATGTATCTGCCTTAAGGTGGAACTTGCCGAGGAAAGCTTGGTAGATGGCTGGATCAGGCTTGAGCAGATGCACATCCTTAGAGACAAGCTCGTCGGTGATGAGGCCAAAAATGCTGAACTTAGCCTTCACCTCCAGCAGCTTGCTCGACCAGTTGCTCAGTCCATAAACGTGGAAGCCACGCTCTTTCAGCAGCAGGATGAGTTCGCGAATGCCCGGTGTCTCCACTGTGAAGACATCGGTGTAGTGACTGGCAAAATAGCTGAGCGTATCTGCGTACTCGGGCCATCGCTCCTGCTGTTGACGGATATAATAGTCGAAAGGATGCAGCTCCCGGTCCATGGCTGCGCCTACCTCTTCCGGCAGCACGTGGTCCATGAACCACTGTCCCTGTTCCCGACTCCCCAACAACTTGCCGAAGAAAGCCACAAAGTCGTACTGCACCAGCACGCCGCCATAGTCAAAAACGATGTTCTCTATCATTGCCTTACCTTATTTTCCCACAAATTTAGCGAAAAATATCCAAACGGCAAATAATCTCTTCAATAGTTGCGCGTTTGGATAAAAAGTCTTATCTTTGCGGTATGACATTGAAAGAAGACAGAGAACGTGAGAAGAGCAGACGGGAGGCACTCGGCAAGTTCCTCTACAATCTGGCTCAGACCTGCTTCACGGCCATGGTCGTGGGAGCGGTAGTGACGTACTTCATGGCTAATGTCAAGACATCAACTTTCCTCAGTTTGTTTATCGTTGGATTAGTTACTACTATAGCGATAGCTTACGTGGCAAATTATATATTAAAGAAATAAAAACTATGATACAAGGACTTGATGGATTAATTATCGTATTAGGAGGAACTGGTATCGTTGCCATTCTCTTCGCCATTTGGCTCCACACTAAGAGTGGAGAGAAATGGCTGAAATCGCTTGACGACTAAAAGAGCCTTACCTTGCAGCCCACCATCACATTCGTACCATCGACAATCGGACTGTTGAGGTAATAGTATTTCGGACGATAGTTCAGCAGGTTGTCGACGGCAAAAGTCAGCTTCAGATGTTTGCCGATGCCCATTTGTGCCGACAACTTCCACAGCGTATAAGCCGGATAATGCACCGTGATGGTACCCTCCTCCACTTTATAATAGTTTTTAAACTCCTGGTTGTCTATACCCGACAGGAAGCGACCGTCCAGAGCCACAATTCCATCCAGCAACGTAGAGAAGCGGTGAGTCCAGTCGGCATGTGCCGTCAGGCTGTGCTTGCGTGCAGGCAGGTAGGGGCTGGCGACTTTTTGTCCATCCTTATGTCCAACCTGCTCATCGACAAAGGCGTAGGACAGCCGGGCGTCGAGGCCACAGTTCCACCGCGCACGCGCCGTAGCCTCAAAACCAGCCACATAAAGCCGGTCGATGTTGACATAAGGCAGTCGCGGCATCGTCTCCGTGGCACTGGCGTAATAAGGATTTCCCGACGTGATCTTATTGGTCACACGATTGCAGTATCCTGACAACAGAAAACCGTAGTTACTCTTGACATACTCCACACTGAGGTTGAAGTTATGGCTCACCTCCGGTTTCAGCAGTGGATTGCCCGTGATGATCCAAATACCTATCATGTCGAAATCGTAGTATTTCTCTTTCAATGTCGGTGCACGGAAGCCCATGCCATAGCCGAAGCGCACGTTGAGATGGTCAATGGGCGTATGACGCACACTGAACTTCGGTGTGACGCGCTGGATGTGATGGTCCGAGAAATAGTCATATCGCAACGCACCCACAAACTCCCAACGTCTATTAAGCTTCCAGTCGAACTGCGCAAAGGTGTCGATGCTCTGCTGACGGTGTGCCGCATCGAGTTTGGTATTGTTGAGATAGTCGTAGAGATAGTCGGCTCCGGCCGTGAGCACATTGTCGCCGAAAGTATGGTTATAAAGCAGACGCACACTGTTCTGCACATTGGAGTAGCTGCGCACGTCAAGGTTCTGCCGGCGCAGCCACGTCGACTTGTCATATTGGTCGAAGCTGTACGACCCTTCTATCACATCATTGTCAGAGAGTGTCCACTGAGCCTTTCCGCCCGCGTTGAAGTCGCGATAGCGCTCCGGTGACTCCACGCTGCGCTTCACCTGACGGAAGAAATAGCCTCCGCGTCCCGTAAACTTCAACTTGTCCGACGGCTGCCATATGGCTTTGTCGGCGAGGTTCCATGTACGGTCGCCGAAGATGGTGGTGATGGTGCGTGCAATCGCATCGTCAGCACTATGCACGTCGTAGTTGTCTTGCGTCGTCCTATTCAGGTTGAACACATTGCTCCATCGGTTGCCTCCACTTTGCAGAGCCAAGCCATAGCGTTGCTCGTTATGTTTGGACAGACGTGCGTCGAGCGTAGCGCTGAATTTCTTTACAGCTTCCTTAGTGATGATGTTGATGACACCACCGTTGGCATTGCTGCCATAGAGTGCCGATGCCGCTCCCTTGACGATCTCAATGTGATCGACGTTGTCCATCGACAAGCGTGTGAAGTCCACGTCGTCCATCGTCTCGCCTGCGAGGCGCTCACCATCCACAAGGATGAGCACGCTCTGACCGCCAAAGCCCGAGAAGTTGAGATGCACCATCTGATTCTGAGCAAAGGAGAACTCCACGCCGGGCATCATCTGTTGCAGCACATCCTTGAGGTTGGTGGCATCGGTCTTCTCGATATCGGCGTGGCTGATGACCTGTGTGAGCACGGGAGTCTCCAAAAGCAGTTTCGGTGAGCGCGTTCCCGTGACCACCACCTGCGAGAGCTCTTGTCCCGTGAGCAGGGAGTCGGGAGCCTCAGCAGCCAGCAACGGAGATGAAGAGAGAAAAGCGGCAAAAACCGTGAAGAGTGACGTATGGTGCATTATTTGATTTTCTTATAGTTGATTCTCAGCCAGCAGGTGGTGCCTTGCTCGTTCATATAGTCTTGCAGTTGCAGCGCAAAGTACTTGCCTTCCTTGGTACGCAGGATAAACACATGGTTGTTGAACGAATAGGTGGGCGGAATGGGCGGGATGTTGAAGACGAGCCACGAGGACAGCACCTGGTTGATGCGGATGCCCTGGTTGCCCATGATGCAGTTAAGCATCTCCGTGCAGTCTACCCACACGTCGCGCTCTGTCCACGTGTCGGGCGTAAACGTCTTACCAGCAAACGCCTGTACTGAGTCGGGCACCTCATCCATCGAGGTGTAGGCTGTCTCCAAGGCACTGCCACCGTTGGTGCGTACGTTGTCGCGGTGCACGGCAAAGGTCCAGTGCTCAGGCTCGGGCTGCGGCACCGTGGGCTTGTAGCCGCGACGCTCATAGTTGGACATGCCCTTGCCGAAGATGTCGAACCAGTAGATATACATGCCACTGCTGTCTCGCATGGCTTCAGCGTTCTCGGTCTGCGGGATAGGCCACGGCGTGAACTTTGTCTGTGCCTGTTGCAAAGCAGAGACATCGCCTTTATCAGTCAGTTCTAAGAGCGAGTCAAGGTCTACATAGTACCAGTCGTTCCAACTGGTAGCGTTGATGTAGAGCTGTCCGGCCTTCACTTCGGTCGAGCTACCCTTGTCCTCGTCATAGATACCGCCAAAGACGTCGTCGCAGGATGCCGCCAAGGAAAGGCAGCACCCTGCGAGCAGATATATTAAAAGTCGGTTGATGTGGTTCACTATATATAATAATGAGAGTTACTTGCGAGTGCCGACGAAGGTGCCGGTCATGGTCATCGGCATGCCGCCGAACTTATGCTCGTTGACGATGGTCACTTTGTTGCCGCTGAAGGTCACGGTGATTTTTCCCACGGTGACGGTATAGTTTTTCTCATTGCCATAGACAAAGACGTCTGCACTGGCATTATTGCTATAGTCGAGGTAGTAAGCATTCTTCGTCTTGTCGTAAGGGATATTGGTCACAGAGTAGCTTCTCTGCACGATGTTTCCCATCTTCTGTGCTGTGAAGTCAAACGTCTCTTCCGGGATAACCACGCTGATGGTACCGTCGTTGTTCTGGTTGATGACATAGTTCACGTCCGCCGTGTTAGGCTGCTTGAGATCCATGCCCATGACAGAAAAACTGAGCGTGTCCTTACCGGTGTAGGTGCCTGCCACAGATGCAGTCTTGTTGTCATCATCATCATCGCCGCAAGAAGTGAATGTGGCGGTTGTCATCACGGCTGCCATGAAGAGCAGCATGAGGGTAAACAGTTTCTTCATTGTCTTTAAAGTCTTTTTTATGATTTAGTTGTGTGATTCTGATTTACGTCTGCAAAGTTACGGCTTTTCAAGGATATTCACAATCCCTACTTATGAGGAAATTTAGGACGCAAGCAGCGAGGAAGCCAAACGCAAGATACCAAAATACTGATACGGGAAAATGAGGAATATAAGATGCGGAAGCAACTTCTTCCATTCAGAATGGGAGATTTCTTCCATTGAGAATGGGAAAAATCTTCCATTTTGTTTGGAAGATATTTGTTTTTTACCTAAATTTGCATCATAACAAAAAAGAGAGAGGCTATGCTTAGACAGAATCAGATAGCACAAGTAATAGACATACAAGAGGCAACATACAAGCCACGCCATGGCGAGATACTACGGGAGCAATTACCGCTTATCAAGAACATCCCAGAGTATGCCAGCATCATCACGGGACTACGACGCGTGGGCAAGAGCACACTGCTACGCCAGATTGCCACATCCAAGAAATATCAGCACGTGACCTATCTGAACTTCGACGACATCCGTCTGACAGCTTTCGAAGCCGATGACTTCAATCGACTTTACAATGAGATAAGAGCCAGAGGAGCAAAGGAACTCTTCTTTGACGAGATACAATTGGTGAAAGGATGGGAGATCTTTATCCACCAACTGCTGCGGGAAGACTACACCATCTATATCAGCGGCTCCAATGCCACACTGCTCAGTGTAGACTTAGGCACCCATCTCACCGGGCGCCATCTTCAAAACGAGCTCTTTCCATTCTCCTACACTGAGTTCTTAACTTTTGAGAAACTGGAAGCATCGGCTGCCACCTTTCAACAATACATGCTGAAAGGTGGCATCCCTGAATACCTGCGGACTCAAGAGCCGCTCATTCTGAGCTCTCTTCTTGACGACGTTCTGATACGCGACATCGCTGTCAACAAAGGTGTGAGCAACGTGCAGTCACTACGCCAGCTGGCCGTTTATCTGCTGTCCAACATTGGTAAGCCCTACTCTGCCAACCGTCTTAAATCGGTATGTGGAGTAGCCTCATCGACGACAGTCTCTGATTATATCTCCTATATGATAGACGCCTACCTGATCGGCAGCATCGGTCTCTATAGTGATTCCTTACAGGTCACGGCACGCAATCCTAAGAAGGTCTATTGCTACGACACAGGTTTGATTGCCAGTCTGTCGCTGTCAAAGACGCCTGACAAAGGACGGCTGTTGGAGAATATGGTGTTTATCTGGCTCCGACATCACTACGCTTTGGATCACATCTTCTATGAGCAGGGAGAAGGCGAATGTGACTTCGTAGCTGTCGACACGGCCAACCATCCCGAGCTGTTGATACAAGTATGCTATGAACTCAATGACGACAATTTCCAACGCGAGATGAACGGGCTGACTGAAGCTATGCGGAAATATCAGTTACACGAGGGATTCATCATCACTGCTGACGATGAGGACGAATTCAGCACAGAGGCAGGAAAGGTAAATGTAGTAAAGGCCTGGAAATGGATGTCTGAACACTAATGGAGAAATAAAGGGATGTCAAGCTTAAAAATAGCTGACAAAATCATGTTCGAGAGAAAGCGCAATCTAGAGAGCGCAGTAAGGACTTTTTGAGAGAAAAACGAGACGAAAACAAGAAAAAAGTGGAATGAAATCAACAAAACAATGAGATGATGAGGTCAAAGTGCCTTTCTGAGTGGGTCAGAAAGGCACTTTGACGAGATGAAACTACCGAGATGATGAGAAATTCTCTAGAGAATTTTTCATCAAAAAGGTACTTTGACAAGAACTAAAAAACGGTATAAAACTTATCTCACTGTTAATCAACGACTTAAGAAAACGCCAGAAAATCGCAAAAATTCGGGAAAGAGGCCTTTTGCTGGCAAAGAATGGCAGGAAAAGGGCTCTAAAATGTCAGTTAATTCAACAATTGCTGCAACCGGCAGAAAACAGGATTCATGTCCTCATCGCAATATTTTTTTGCAAAAACTTCTTTGTTCTCAGATTTCTTTGTAACTTTGCATTGTGTTTAGCAGCGAAAGCTGTTTGGCACAACACACATTATTGGGGTGCTTGGGCGTTTGCCCTCGCTGAGATCATACCCGTTGAACCTGATACGGACAATACCGACGCAGGGACGAGATTTTCTTTTCACCTCTTTAATATATATGTGCTTATGGTAAAAAGAAAACATCTAATTATTTTAAACAGTCATGGATAAACACTTATTGATGCTGGCCGCACTCTCTTGTGCCGCCACCACCTCATGGGCTGCCGACAACGAGCCGGCAGACTCCATCCGCACGTATGAGCTGCAAGGCGTACAGGTGACCTCCACCCGCGCCGGCAAGAAGACACCTATGGCCTTCTCTACGCTCACTCAGAAACAAATCAAACAAGTGAACTTCGGACAGGATATTCCTTATATCCTCTCACTGACGCCCTCCGTCACCACCACCTCCGACGCCGGCAACGGCATTGGCTACACCTCCATCCGCGTGCGTGGCGTGGATCCCAGCCGCATCAACATCACGGCCAACGGCGTGCCTGTCAACGACGCCGAGAGCTCGCAGGTCTACTTCGTCAACATGGCCGACTTCGCCTCATCGGTGCAGAGCATGCAGATACAGCGCGGCGCCGGTACGTCGACCAACGGTTCCGGAGCTTTCGGTGCTACGCTGAATATGCAGACCGAGAATATCGGCACACAGCCCTATATCGGCCTCGACGCCAGCGCAGGATCGTACTACAGCCACAAGGAGACACTGCGTTTCGGCACCGGTCTGCTTGGCGGACACTGGGGATTGCAGGGCCGACTGTCTAACATCGGGTCGAAAGGATACCTCGACCGCGCCTCGACGAAGCTCAACTCCTACTTCCTTCAGGCCGGATACTTCACTGACAACACGATGGTGAAATTCCTTACCTTCAACGGTACGGAGCGCACCTACCATGCCTGGAACTACGCTTCGAAACACGAGCAGAGCCTCTACGGCCGACGCTACAACTCATGCGGCGTGTACTGGGATGAGAACGGCAACATGCAATACTACGACGGCCAGACCGACAACTATCATCAGCAGAACTATCAGATCATCCTCAACCAACTGTTCGGCGACAAGTGGAGCCTCAACGCTACCCTGCACTATACCAAGGGCCAGGGCTACTACGAGGAATATAAAGACGGTAAGGCCTGGGCCGACTACGGACTGGCTACCGACGACAAGAGCAACATCATCGTCAGCAACGGCACAACGTACTACTCCCACATCATGGGTGACCTCGTACGCCAAAAGAAGATGGACAATGATTTCTACGGTGCCATCGCCAGCATCAACTACGACAACAAGAAGGATCTGAAGGCTACGCTCGGCGCAGGATGGAACCGCTACGACGGCAAGCACTTCGGCAAGGTCATCTGGAAAACGACTACACCTTATTATATATATAAGGATGCCAACGGCAACAAGCTGAAGGATGCCAACGGCACAGTGACAAGACCTTATCAGCCCACAACCACGGTGTATCCCGACTTTGAGTATTACCGCAACGAAGCATGGAAGAGCGACTTCAACGTCTACGGCAAGGCTGCATGGACCTTCCTGCCGGGACTCAACGCCTACATCGACCTGCAATACCGTCACGTGGGTTTCCGTCTGCAAGACCCGGGCGACTGGTATGGTGCCAACCCCGGCAACAAGCTGTGGGCTCACGATGATTTCGACTTCTTCAACCCGAAGGCCGGACTCAACTATCAGCTCGACAACCATAACCGCTTCTATGTCAGCTACGCCATCAGCCACAAGGAGCCGACACGCAACGACTATCAGAACAACTATGTCAGCCATCTGAAAGCCGAAAAACTCCAGGACTGGGAGTTGGGCTACCACTACGAGAGTCCCGTATTCTCCGCAGGCGTGAACCTCTATTACATGTACTACAACCATCAGTATGTGCTCACCGGCGAACTCAATGAGATCGGTGAGATGAAGGCCAGCAACGACAACAGCGGTAAGTCTTATCGCGAAGGCATCGAGCTGGAGGCTGCGTGGAAGCCTTGCCAGTATTTCCGCTGGGATGCCAACGCCTCCTTCTCGCACAACATCTGCAAGGACTGGACGGTGACACTCGCCGACGGCACGGCCGGCAACCTCGGAGACACGCACACGGCCTTCTCGCCTGACTTCATCCTGAACAACATCCTGACGTTCACCTACGCCGGTTTCAACGCCGGCGTGCAGAGCCAGTACATCGGCAAGCAGTATCTGACCAACACTGACTTTGACAGCTACAAGAATTACAACAAGGACGGCAACTTCAATCAGAACGTGGACATGTTCCTCAAGAAGCATTTCAACACCAACGTGGATCTGAGCTATCATTTCACCCTGCCCCACTTCGGACTGAAGGGCATCACCCTCGGCGTGACGCTCTACAACATCTTCGACGCGAAGTACGACAACAACGGATGGGCAGCTCCCTCGTTCCGCAAGGACAGCAAGGGCAATGTCGAGGCTTACTGCACCGACGACCTCTACGAGGCCGGCTTCGCCCCCTCGGCTCCGTTCAACTGGATGGCACATCTGAGCATCAACTTCTAATGCTGGATATTATTGGAACGATCATCGGCCTTGTATATATCTATCAGGAGTACAAGGCATCGATATGGCTATGGATCACCGGCATCATCATGCCGGTGGTCTATATGTTTGTTTACCTCGACGCCGGACTCTATGCCGACTTTGGCATGCAGGTGTACTATGCTTTGGCAGCCGTCTACGGTCTGCTCGTATGGAAGTTGGGCAAGAAACGCGGACAAGAGCATGAGGGCGACATGCCCATCACGCACGTGAAGCGCAGTCTGCTTCTCCCCTCTCTTCTACTCTTTCTCGCTGCCTGGGCGCTGGTCTACTGGATCCTCATCCGCTTCACCAACTCCACCGTGCCCGTCCTCGACTCCTTCGGCAACGCGCTGAGCTTCATCGGACTGTGGTGGCTGGCCCGCAAATACGTGGAGCAGTGGTTGCTGTGGATCGTCATCGATGCCGAGCTCTCCGCCCTCTATGTCTACAAAGGTCTTCCCTTCACCGCCGCACTCTACGCCCTCTATGTCACCATCGCCGTGGCAGGATATTTCAAATGGAAGAAAGCGATTGTTAGCTGAATAGTTACTTATAAAGATAACGATGAAAAATGAATTCTCTGCCGTCATCCTTGCCGACGGCGATTTCCCTACTCATCAAATACCATTGAGCATCTTGCATCAGGCACGACGGCTCATCTGCTGCGACGGTGCACTGCTCACACTCTTCAAGCACCAGCCACAGGAGATAGAACGGCTCAGGACGGAAGGAAAGCTCTATGGCGTGGGCGACGGCGACAGTCTGCCCACCGGACTCAAGGCGCAGTATGCCGACATCTTCCATGCAGTCAGCGAACAAGAGGACAACGACCTCACCAAAGCAACACGCTTTGCTATCGGTCTGCTGAAGGCATCAACAAAGGAAAACGGCGAGAAGCAACCGCCACGGCTGGCCTATTTAGGAGCCACTGGCAAGCGCGAGGATCACACCCTCGGCAACATCGCGCTGATGATGCGCTACCTGCGTGACTTCGCCATCCTGCCGGAGATGTATACCGACTACGGTTGGTTCGCACCCGCACAGGGCGACATGGCGTTCAGCACCTTTGAGCGACAGCAGATGAGCATCTTCAATTTCTCTTGCACAAAGCTGGAGAGCACGGGACTGCGCTGGCAGAGCTACGCCTACAAAGAGTGGTGGCAGGGCACACTCAACGAATGCACTGGCAGCGAGGTCAGCTTTTGGGCCGACGGCGACTACATGGTCTACCGCACCTACAACGCCAAGTAAACCTCTGTACTGCGCTTATCCCTTGTTGAGCAGATGGCGCAGCACCTCCAACGGTGCATAGAGAATCATGCGTGGCCCCGTCCACCGCATGATCTGCCGCACACGCTCACGCTGAACAGGCGCATAGCAGTGACAGGGGCAATGCTTGCACGCCGGCTTCTCGTCCTGCCAGCGACAATGATCCAAGCGGTGCTGACAGTAATCGATCAGCGCACGATATTCCTCGGAAGGCTCCTGCTGATGGAGCCGATGACGGCAATAGAGCCGGATCATAAACGCAATCGTACGCTTTTCCCTATCAATGATTTTTCCCATAATGCGGTTCGTTTTTGTTGAATAGCTGTTGTTGATGAACTGCAAAGATAGCAAAAAATACGATAAAAAAAAAGTCCGGAAGCAGCAATTGCCACTTCCGGACTTATTATTTTAATGATTTAGTTCCTATTACTTGCAAGCACCGCAGGTCCAGGGCTTCAACTCCTTGAAGAAGTCGTGACCCTTGTCGTCAACAAGAATGAAGGCGGGGAAGTCCTTAACGGTGATCTTCCAGATAGCCTCCATACCGAGCTCAGGATACTCCACGCACTCGATGCTCTTGATGGCTTCCTGAGACAACACAGCGGCGACGCCGCCGATGGTGCCGAGGTAGAAGCCGCCGTGCTTCTTGCAGGCGTCGGTGACAACCTGTGTACGGTTGCCCTTACCAATCATGATCATCGAGCCGCCGTGAGCCTGGAACTCGTCGACATACGGATCCATACGGTTGCTCGTCGTCGGACCCATGGAACCGCAAGGATAGCCTTCCGGTGTCTTGGCAGGCCCCGCGTAGAGCACTGGATGGTTCTTGAAGTACTCGGGCAGCTCCTCGCCCTTGTCGAGACGGGCTTTCAGCTTAGCGTGAGCAATGTCACGGGCCACGATGATGGTACCGGTGAGGCTCACACGAGTGGAGACAGGATACTTCGTCAGGATGGCACGAGCCTTGTCCATGCCCTCGTCGAGGTTGATGGCGATGCCGCCGTTGTCACCCGGCTGCTGCAGCCCAGCAGGGATGAGGTTGCCGGGATTGGTGTCCATCTTCTCCAACCAGATACCGTCCTTGTTGATCTTTGCCTTGATGTTGCGGTCAGCAGAGCAGCTCACGCCGAGACCAATCGGGCAGCTGGCACCGTGACGGGGCAAGCGGATTACACGCACGTCGTGGGCGAAGTACTTGCCACCGAACTGTGCACCGAAGCCAATCTTATGAGCTTCCTTGAGCAGCTTAGCCTCCAGGTCAAGGTCACGGAAGGCACGGCCTGTCTCGTCGCCTGTCGTTGGCAGGTTGTCGAGATAGTGGATAGAGCCGAGCTTCACGGTCAGCAGGTTCTTCTCTGCTGACGTACCGCCGATGACGAAACAGATGTGGTAAGGAGGACAAGCAGCCGTACCGAGGCTCTTCATCTTCTCCACAAGGAACGGCAGCAGCGTGCCCTCGTTCTGGATCGTAGCCTTGGTCATCGGATAGAAGTAGGTCTTGTTGGCCGAGCCGCCACCCTTGGCAACCATCACAAAGCGATACTCAGCACCCTTGGTAGCCTCGATGTCGATCTGTGCGGGCAGATTGCACTTGGTGTTCACCTCGTCGTACATCGTCAACGGTGCGTTCTGAGAGTAACGCAGGTTGTCCTGAGTGTAGGTGTTGTACACGCCGCGTGACAGTGCCTCTTCCTCATCGAAGTCAGTCCACACCTGCTGACCCTTCTCGCCGTGGATGATGGCAGTACCGGTATCCTGGCAGAAAGGCAGGATGCCTTTGGCAGAAGTCTCGGCGTTGCGCAGGAGTGTCAATGCCACATAGCGGTCATTGTCAGAAGCCTCAGGATCGCTGAGGATGGCAGCTACCTGCTCGTTGTGTTTGCGGCGCAGGCAGAACTCCACGTCGTGGAAAGCCTGCTGAGCCAACAGGGTCAGAGCCTCAGGAGTGACCTTGAGGATCTCTTTGCCCTCGAATGTTGATGTGCTTACTCCTTCTTTGGTGAGCAGGCGATACTCGGTATCGTCCTCACCCATCTGGAACATGGGAGCGTACTTGAAATCTACTGGTTTTGCCATAATGTTTTTATATAACTAATATCCTTATATAATATTATTAGAATCCAAAGATGTCTTCTTTCGTGAGCTTCTTGATGGGGCCAATCTTCTGCAGCGCGTTCATGTCAAGCTCTTTCTCATCGCCGAGGATGATGTAGCGATAGGGTTTGCCGGAGATGTTCTCCTTGGCGAACTTCACCAGGTCGGCCATCGTCAGCGACGGCAGCTTGTCGTAGATGACACGGTTGATGTCGTAGTCAAGGCCACGTTTGCGGGCGGAGAGATAAGCATTGAGCACAGAGAACTTCGTGGTACGTGCAGTGGCGATGCTCTTCATCAAGCTCTGTCTGGCCAAGTCAAGACCGGCCTGACGCTCCGGCATGTTGTTGAGCAACTGATTGAACTCCTTGACGCAGTCGGTCATCTTGTCATTCTGTGTGATGACATAAGTATTGAAGGACTCTGTATCGCCCTTGCGGTCCGGTGTTGTCAGCCATGCTCCTGCACTGTAAGCCAGTCCGCGGGCCTCACGCAACTCCTGGAAGACGATGGCATTCATGCCTCCGCCGAAGTATTCACCGAAGAGAGCATTGATAGGAGCATGCTCGGGCGTCCACTGCTTGCCCTCGTTGAGATACTGCGTCATGTAGATGTTCTTCGCATCGTAGGGTGCTATCCACACCTCGTTCTGAGTCGTTGTCGTATGCTGATACCGACGGGCTGCGGGCAACGTGGTCTTCATCGTGCAAGGATAGCTCTTGGCTACCGTTGTCTCCAACTGCTTCACCGGCGTGGCACCATAATATAATAAGGTGTACTTACCTAAATTCTTCAGTTGAGCGAGCAACTGCTGTGGGTCGGCTTTACGCAGCTCGTCGGCACTCATCTTGTTGCGGAAGCCGTTATAAGGACCGTACTCACCATAGGTGCGCAGGGCAGAGAAGCAGATACGCTGGTTGCCCTTGGCATCGTTACGGGACTTCAGCGTCAGACCGACAAACTTGTTGTAGCTCTCCGCATCGGCCTTGGCATGGTTGATATAGTCACCCAAGAGCTTCAGCGCAGCGGGCATGTTCTCGTTGAGACCGCTCAGCGACACACGCGTCTCGTCATTGCTGACACTCACGCTGTAGTCGCAAGCCAACTGATAAAAGGCTTTCTTGATGTCATTGGCCGAGCGAGTAGCTGTGCCGACATAGTCAAGATAATCAGCTGCAATCTGCAACTGCTTGCTATTTTCACGGCCTACAGGGAAGACGAGCGAGAGATCGAAGAGGTCGTCGGTGGTGTTCTGCTTGTAGAGTACCTCGGCGCCGTTCTTCATCTTGACCTTGCTTAGATCCTTGTTGAAATCGATGAACTGTGGCTGGATAGGTTCCGACTTGCTGTTGACAATGGCCGTGAGGAAGTCGCTGTGCTTATCGTTGTTGGTAGGAATCGGCGTGATGTGCGGCTTCTCAATCTTATGGATCGTCGTGTCGTTGCCGAGGCGCTTGTAGACACAGACGTAGTTGTCGAGGAAATGACGGCGGGCAAAGTCCACGATCTGCTGTTTCGTGATCTTCGACATACGGTCGAGCTGCCCCACGACATGCTGCCAACTCTCACCATTGATGAAGGCGTCCTTCATCATCTCGGTGCGGTTGCGATTACTGCTCAACCCACGCAACATATTGAGCTTCTTGTTGGCAAGAACAGCTTTCATCAGGTTCTCATCAAACTCGCCGCGCTTGAGTTTCTCTATCTCAGCGAGCATGAGGTCACGCACCTCTTCAAGCTTCTGTCCCTGCTTGGGTTCTCCCTCAGCGATGAACGTAGAGTAGTCGGCCAAGCCTTCCACGCCCGTACCGGCACTCATCACCTTCATCGGTTGGTTGAGGTCAATGTCCATGAGTCCTGCTTTGCCGTTGGAAAGAAGATCAGAGATGAAGCTCAGTGTGTCGGCCTGGTCAGAAGCTGCCTTGTCAAACTTCCAGCCGAGCATCACGTTCTCGGCTTCCTGACCGACGACAGTGGTGTCGACATGCTGTTTCAAGTCGGCGACTGGCGCATACTCGGGTCGAGAGAGTGTCGGGCTCGCCTTCCAACTGCCAAAGTACTTGTCGATGGTGGCTACAGCTTTGTCGGGATCGAAGTCACCGGCGAGACAGACGGCCACATTGTTGGGGACGTAGTAGCGGTGGAAATAGTTCTTGATGTTGACGATACTCGGATTCTTCAGGTGCTCCTGCGTACCGATGGTTGTCTGTGTACCATAAGGATGAGTGGGATAGAGCTTCTTTCCGAGTGCAACCCACTCCTTGTTGCCGTCTTTGGCAAGACCGATGTTATACTCCTCGTACACTGCTTCCAGCTCAGTGTGGAAGCCGCGGATGACCATGTTCTGGAAGCGGTCGGCCTCAATCTTTGCCCACATGTCGATCTCGTTGTTGGGGATGTCCTCAACGTAGCAGGTGACATCGTTGCTCGTGTAGGCGTTGCTGCCCTCAGAGCCGATGGATGCCATCATCTTGTCGTACTCGTTGGGGATGTTGTATTTGGCGGCGAGCTGCGAGAGCGAGTCGATTTTCTCGTACCAACGCTTGCGTACCAAGGGGTCGGTGATGTGGCGATACTGCTCAAAACGGTTCTCGATAGAGTCGAGAAGCGGTTGCTCGGCAGCAAAGTTAGAGGTGCCGAAATGAGTCGTTCCCTTGAACATCAGATGCTCAAGATAGTGGGCCAGACCTGTGGTCTCCTTCGGGTCGTTGCGTGAACCGGTGCGCACGGCGATGTAGGTCTGCAACCGTGGCTTCTCTTTGTTCACACTGGTGTACACTTTCAGACCGTTGGGAAGCGTATAGATGCGCGTCTGCATCGGATCGCCCTTCACGGTCTCATAGTGATAGCTCTGTGCCCACGTGGCTGTTGCCAGCAACGAGAGGGCAGATAGCATGATAGTCTTACAATTCATCATATATTATTTATTAATCTCAATATTCAGTTGATTCTTATCGGTATCTTTCTTGCCGGTCAACGTGATCATAGTAGTTTCTCTCCTACTCCTCATAATCGGTCTCCTTGTCGAGACTGCCCAGGAAGTTGTCAAGGACGTTTTGCTCCACATCGCCCATACGGAACTCTTTCTCTGCGTCTTTCCTGATCTCACCGATCCAAGCGCGTCGGGCCTGGACATAGTCGTCGTGGATGCGTGCCGCGTCCTCTAAGGTCAAGGTGGAAAGTCCGTAATAGTCGAGTATCAAACGGTAAGTCCATGTCCACTGATAGTCGCGATAGTGGTTGTGGATGTCGTGGAAGCGCTCGTTGACCTTGTCCACAGTGTCCAACATGCCCTGCTTGATGTCGTTGACAAGCCGTTGCTCCTCAGACTCCGGCAACAGCAGACCAGAGAGATCCGCCCAATCGCCAAGCCCCGTGTCGGCTGTTGGCGCTACAAGTTCCGGGTCTACTTTGAGTCTACGCTTGATCACTGCACCCATATAGATGCGCAACGCTACGTCGTAGTATTTGATGCCTTTTTGAAGTGAACTGCTCTTGATGACATATTCATGGAAATTGTAGTTCGACACATCCTCACCGGAAGCTTGGCGCAAGTCTTCAAGGATCTTCTTGCCTTTAACGATCTCCTGCACGGTAAACGGCGAGAGCCAGTCGAAGTTGACAATGCTCAGCTGGGCACCGGCAGGGCGCATGTCGCGCTTGGGCCACTTGCGGATGTCGCGATAAAGTCCTACCGTAGTGATGTTACGGCCGGGCGACAGATACATGGTGTCGCCGTAAGCGATGAGATAGGAGAAGGGAAGGTTACGCGTATCGGGATGATGCATGAGCTTGCCAAAGCAGACACTGAACGCTCCAATCGTGACGGGCATAAGCAGATAAGCACCACTCGCCGTCTTCGTGCCACGTTCCAAAACGCCCCAGTGCATCGGTCCCATCTTGTAAGCGTGGTTGGAGAAGTTAGTAGCCGAACCGGCATTGTAGAAGCTGAACTGTGCGCCGATGAGCAGACTGCTCTTATGGTGACTGGCGGTAAACGGGCCGCAGAAGGCAGCACAAGCCTCACCGTTGCTCATATAGCAGTTCGCAAAGAACACACTCGCAGAAGCCGTAAAGCCATTGCTGAGCTGACAAGCCTCACCCACAAAGCAGTCCTGCATCCTCACCGAGTTGATGATGCTGGATCCGTAGTTGATGATGGAATTCTCACAGATGACACCTGTACCAATATATACGTTGGCCTGCGGTGTGGAGATAATCGTGCAGTCGCTCAGCCGAGAGGCTCCGTTGACTTCGCAGTCGTCGCCGATGACGGTATTGGTGATCTCCTTAGTATTGATGATCTTCACCCGATTACCCAAAGTACCATGGTCGGGCGATGTCACCCGTATGTCTTCGCGCACCATCCGACGCAGACAGTCCTTCAGTTCCCTGTCGTGAGCATGCTTCACCATGAAAGCTGCTGTCTGACTGTTAAGCCGGTCAAAGAGCAACACATTGCCCTCTCCGACCTCGTTCAGCACAGAGATGAGGTTGCCTTCTCCATAAGTGGCACCCTCTGTAGTCTCTATCGTACTGACATTGGAGATGTAGCAGTCATCACCAATGGCGTAATTGTTGATGTAGTTTCCGACATTCTCTATCAGACAGTTGTCTCCGACGGCAACATTGCGCAACGTCGCATTGTAGATGCCCGTATGTTTATAGAAGTCCTTCGACACTTCGACACTGGTCTCAAAAACGCCCAGCGTAATCTCGCCATAGAACATCACACGGCGCAGAAACGTTGGCTGGAAGTCGTCATCGACCTGTACGTTGTTCCAGTCCTCAGCCCAACAGCCATGGTCTTCAAGAATCGTAATTTCTGTATCTGACAGTGTTCTCATGCTTGTTGATCGTTTTATGTTGATTCATCATCTTTTCTCCTTCCGTCCATTTCTATGACTGATGCATATGCTTCAGTCGTCACTCATCTCAGGATAGAGGAAGTCGTTATAAGGATATTTCTGCACATGTAACTCGCGCACACGCTTATAGAGCACATCACGCATCTCGTCGATGTTTTGATTCTCGCGCGCAGAGATAAACAAGCAGAAATCGCCTAAGCGGGCCATCCACGTTTTCTTCAGATCGTCGAGCGTACGGTTTTCCTTCGTCGGCGGCGTGAGGTCATCAGGTTCCTTCTCTACACAGTGGTAATTATCAATCTTGTTAAACACGATGATGGTAGGTTTGTCAGAGCATCCCAATTCCTTGAGCGTCTGGTTGACCACCTCTATCTGTTCCTCAAAGTCGGGGTGAGAGATGTCGACGACATGCACCAGCAGATCAGCTTCGCGTACCTCGTCGAGCGTAGACTTGAATGAGTCTACCAAATCGGTAGGCAGTTTGCGGATAAACCCGACGGTGTCGGCCAAAAGAAACGGAAGGTTGCCGATGACAACCTTTCGCACAGTGGTGTCAAGGGTGGCGAAGAGCTTATTTTCAGCAAAGACTTCACTCTTGGCCAACAGATTCATGATCGTAGACTTACCGACATTGGTGTAGCCGACAAGAGCCACGCGGATGAGACGTCCGCGGTTTTTACGTTGTGTGGTCTTCTGTTTGTCGATTTCCTCCAAACGTTTTTTCAGCAAGCTCATACGGTTGAGGATGATACGGCGGTCCATCTCGAGCTGGGTCTCACCCGGGCCACGCAGTCCCACCGAACCTTTTCCACCACCGGAACCGGAGCCACCGCCCTGACGCTCCAAGTGAGTCCACAGTCGCTGCAAACGTGGAAGCATGTAACGGTATTGTGCCAGTTCCACCTGCGTCTTAGCATTGGCAGTCTGAGCACGCATGGCGAAGATGTCGAGAATCAACGACGTGCGGTCGAGAATCTTCACGTGCAGCTCGTTTTCTATATTGCGAATCTGCTTGGCACTGAGCTCATCATCAAAGATGACCATACCGATTTCGCGGTCGTTCTCTTCCTCGTCGTGGATATATTGCTTGATTTCTTCGAGCTTTCCCTTTCCCACATAGCTCACAGCACTCGGGCCTCCCACACGCTGCGTAAAACGCTTCACGGTGACGGCGCCGGCTGTGTCAGCGAGAAATTCCAGCTCGTCGAGATATTCTTTGGTCTTTGCCTCATCCTGCTGGGGGGTGATAAGTCCCACCAAGACAGCCGTCTCGGCCTTTACCTCAGAAATAACAAATTCCTTCATATAATAATATAATGTATATACTTTAGTGCAAATGTACGCTATTTCTGCAATATCTGCAAATTTTATAAGTAAAAATAGAATGGAGAAACGGGTATTGTATCAAATTCTTCACCATACGTTTCATTTACCAATGCGACAAGGTTAAAAGGACGAAAAAACATTTGAAAATGATTTGAAAACATTATCTTTGCACTCATAAAACGAGTCAAATATACGAAACCGAAGCATCTTCGGTCTCTAATAACCAACCTGAATCATGAGCAAACAATATCTTTTAGGATTCGACGTAGGCTCCAGCAGCGTAAAGGCTTCGCTCGTCGACGCAGAGACTGGAGCAATGGCTGCCACAGCCTTCTTCCCCGAACATGAAGCACCTATCAAAGCCGTCAAGCCGGGATGGGCTGAACAAGACCCACAGATGTGGTGGGACAATGCCAAACTGGCTTTACAGAAGATCATGGCTGAGACAGGAGCCAAAGGCGAAGACATCAAGGCTATCGGCATCTCTTATCAGATGCACGGTCTCGTGGTCGTGGACAAAGAACTCAAACCGCTGCGCGACGCCATCATCTGGTGCGATTCCCGTGCCGTACCTTACGGAGAGCGTGCCTTCAACGACCTTGGACATGACTACTGTCTCAAGCATCTGCTCAACTCACCAGGCAACTTCACGGCAGCCAAACTGGCATGGGTAAAGGAAAACGAACCGGAAATCTTTAACCATATCTATAAGATCATGCTGCCCGGAGACTACATTGCCATGCGCCTCAGCGGCGAGCCCAACACCACAATAGGTGGACTGAGCGAAGGCATCCTCTGGGACTTTGTGGAAAAGAAACCTTCCGAAAAACTTTTGGACTACTTTGGCTTCCCCCACGACATCCTGCCCGATATCGTCCCAGCCTTTGCAGTGCAAAGCCAAGTCTGTGAGACCGCAGCTAAAGAACTCGGGCTGAAGGCCGGCACACCGATTAGCTACCGCGGCGGTGACCAGCCCAACAACGCACTGAGTCTCAATGTTCTTCAACCGGGAGAGATTGCCTCTACCGCAGGAACCTCCGGTGTCGTCTACGGCGTATTGGGAGAGATCGGTTACGATAAGAAGTCGCGCGTGAACACCTTCGCCCATGTCAACTACACACCGGAGCAAACGCGTCTCGGTGTCTTGCTTTGCATCAATGGCACCGGTATCCTCAACGCATGGGTGCGACGCAACATTGCACCGGAAGGCATGAGCTATCAAGACATGAACGACATGGCCGACACCGTGCCTATCGGCAGCAACGGCCTCTCCATCATACCTTTCGGCAACGGTGCCGAGCGTGTCCTGGAGAACAAGGAAATCGGTTGCTCCGTCCACGGATTGAACTTCAACACCCACACCCGCGCCCATCTCATGCGCGCCGCACAGGAAGGTATCGTCTTCTCCTTCTGCTACGGCATGGAGATCATGCGGCAGATGGGCATGAGTATCAACAAGATCCACGCCGGACGCGCCAACATGTTCCTCAACCCTATGTTCCGCAATACGCTGGCCTCCACCAGTGGCGCAACCATTGAACTCTACGAGACCGACGGCAGTATGGGCGCTGCGAAAGGTGCCGGCATCGGTTGCGGCTTCTACAAGAGCGAAAAGGAAGCCTTCGCATCACTCAAGAAACTGGCTGTCATCGAACCGGATGAGAAGCAAGCCCCTGAGTATCTCGATGCCTACGCAAGATGGAAAGACGTGCTCGGACACACTGAACAGGCGTAGACCACACCTCCAACGTGAAGACCAGTCGCGCTATGAAAGCATAGGTAAAGGCCGCTGAAAACGGTCCTTTGCCATCTGTATAACATACATCTAACCGTTATCATTATAAGAGTCGGGAGATTCGTCACTGCCACACCAGCAGGAAGAATCTCCCAACTTTACTTTTATCCTCATCTGCCTTTTAACGTTTTCTAATTGTAATTTCTCATTAAAAGCCCTATGATTTACTCAAAAATTAGTAACTTTGCACATCCAATATTTTAACGTACGGAATAATATGGCTGAAACAAAAGAAATTAAGACTGCGCTTATCTCCGTTTTCCATAAGGATGGATTGGAGGATATCCTTGCTAAACTTCATGGGCAAGGGGTGAGATTCCTTAGCACGGGTGGTACACAAAAATTCATCGAAGGTTTGGGCTACCCTTGCCAGAAGGTAGAAGACGTAACTACATATCCGTCGATCTTGGGTGGCCGTGTCAAGACGTTGCATCCCAAAATCTTCGGAGGTATCCTTGCACGCCGCGACAATGCCGGAGATCAGGAGCAGATGAAGGAATACGATATACCTGCCATCGACTTGGTCATCGTGGATCTTTATCCTTTTGAGCAGACCGTCGCAAGCGGGGCTTCCGAGCAGGACATCATCGAGAAGATCGATATCGGCGGCATTTCTCTCATCCGCGCCGGCGCAAAAAACTTCAAAGACGTGGTCATTGTGCCCAGCAAGGCAGAATATCCATTGCTCCTTGACATCCTCAACAAGAAAGGCGCAAAGACAGATATAGAGAACCGCAAGATGTTTGCAGAGCACGCTTTCGGCGTGAGCAGCCATTACGACACCGCTATTCATAACTGGTTTGCAAAGAAATAACAATTTAAGAATCAATAAATAAGCAATGGGATTCTTTTCATTCATTCAGGAAATCGCCATGGACCTTGGCACCGCCAACACCATCATCATCAGCGATGATAAGATTGTTGTTGACGAGCCTTCGGTAGTGGCTCTTGACCGTCGCACTGACAAGATGATCGCTGTCGGTGAGAAGGCTAAGATGATGTACGAAAAAACACACGACAACATACGCACGATCCGCCCACTCCGCGACGGAGTGATCGCTGACTTCACAGCTTGCGAGCAGATGATGCGTGGCTTGATCAAGATGGTACATACAGGCTCCCGCCTGTTCTCGCCGTCTTTGCGCATGGTCATCGGCGTACCGTCCGGCTCTACCGAGGTGGAGCTTCGTGCCGTCCGCGACTCTGCTGAGCACGCCGACGGACGCGATGTCTATCTGATCTTCGAGCCTATGGCAGCCGCTATTGGCATTGGTATCGATGTGGAAGCACCGGAAGGCAACATGATCGTCGACATCGGCGGTGGCTCTACAGAGATTGCCGTGATCTCTCTCGGCGGCATTGTGAGCAACAACTCTATCCGTATTGCAGGCGACGACCTGACTGCCGACATCCAAGAGTACATGAGCCGCCAGCACAACGTGAAGGTTTCCGAGCGTATGGCTGAGCGTATCAAGATCCATGTAGGTTCAGCGCTGACCGACTTAGGCGACGAGGCTCCCGAGGACTACATTGTGCACGGACCAAACCGTATCACTGCACTGCCGATGGAAGTGCCCGTCTGCTATCAGGAGATTGCGCACTGTCTTGACAAGACAGTGGCCAAGATCGAGAATGCAGTACTCTCCGCTTTGGAGTCCACTCCACCAGAGCTCTATGCCGACATTGTGAAGAACGGCATCTACCTCACTGGCGGTGGTGCTTTGCTGCGTGGTCTTGACAAGCGTCTGCAAGACAAGATCAACATTCCATTCCATATCGCCGACGACCCACTCCACAGTGTGGCCAAAGGTGCAGGCATTGCCCTGAAGAACGTCAACAGATTCTCATTCTTGATGAGATAAAAGCTTTCCATGCGCAACTTAGTAGAATTTCTTGCCAAACACAATCATTGGTTTGTCTTTTTAATTCTGGAAGTATTCAGCCTGATACTGCTGTTTCAATACAACAGCTATCAAGGCAGCGTATGGTTTTCTACGGCAAATGCAGCAGCAGGCAAGCTGCTCAGTTGGGAAGCGGACATAGAGTCTTTCCTCTCCATGTCCAAAGCCAACCAAGAGCTCACCCAGCGCAACCTCTATCTCGAGCAGCAGGTGAAGACCTTGTCAAAGCAACTTACCGATGCTACCAAAGACACCAACTGGGTACATCGCAATCAACTTGACATCCTCAAAGGCTATCATCTCATCCCCGCGCAAGTGGTGAGCAACTCCATTGACCGCCACGACAACCTCATCACCATTGACAAAGGTAGTCTCGACGGTGTGAAGAAAGACATGGGTGTAGCCTGTGGAACGGGTGTAGTGGGTATCATCTATTTAGTGTCGCCCCACTATTCCGTCGTCATCCCGGCGTTGAATACCGAGTCAAACATCAGTTGCCAGATCAGAGGCCGAGGCTACTTCGGCTATCTCCGGTGGTATGGTGGCAACAGCAAATTGGCCTACGTCGAGGATGTGCCACGCCATGCACGCTTCCGACTTTATGAATGGGTAGAGACGAGTGGCTATTCCTCCGTCTTCCCTCCAGGCATTGCCGTAGGAAAGATACTCCATGTCTACAACTCAGCAGACGGCGTGTCCTATCGCCTGCAAGTGGAATTATCAACCGACTTTGGCAAGCTGCGTGATGTTTGCGTCATTGACAACAAGCCAGTATTGGAAAGACTTAACGCACTGCGCGCCGCACAAGACTCGTTGAAACCGAAAGAAGACAAATAGAAATGAACATAGACTTTCTTAAAAGGCTGTTGCTTTTTATTGTGCTATTGCTCGTACAGGTGCTTGTCCTTAACCACATCCATCTGTTCGACTACGCTACGCCATTCTTGTATGTCTATTTTGTCATCAGCTTCAACCGCAACTATCCCAAATGGGCCATACTGGTGTGGAGCTTCCTCTTAGGCTTAAGCATAGACATCTTCGCCAACACACCGGGAGTGGCGGCGGCGTCGATGACCTTGCTGGGACTGCTTCAGCCCTACGTGCTGGAGCTTTTCATGCAACGCGACAGCGATGAGACGCTGCAGTCGGCCATCTTTACCATGGGAATGCCGAAGTACGTCTATTTCACATTGATCTTGACGTTTATCTACTGTCTGGCGTTCTTCACTATAGAGATGTTCTCTTTCTTCAATTGGGGACAGTGGATCCTGTGTATCATCACCAGCACGGCACTCTCTGCCGTACTCATCCTCGTGGTGGATAATTTACGCAAGAAGGCTTAAACTCCTTGATGAGGAGCAGAGTCTGGAAGGATTGTAGGTATGAAAGATTATAACCTGGAAAATCGGAAATTGGTCATTGGTGGTATTGCTACCGTCATAGTGGCCATTTATATCTTGCGATTGTTCACGATTCAGCTTTTGAGTGACGACTATCGCAAGAGCGCCGACTCCAATGCATTCCTCAAGCAGGTAGAGTTCCCTTCACGTGGTGTCATCCGCGACCGCAATGGTAAGCTGCTGGTCTATAACCAACCTGCTTACGATATCATGGTCGTGATGAACGAAGAGAAGGGACACCTCGACACTTTGGACTTTTGTGAGACCTTAGGTATCACAAAGGACTATTTCGTCAAACGCATGGACGACATCAAGGACCGCAATAAGAATCCAGGCTATTCGCGGTTCACCCAGCAGTTGTTCATGAGCCAAATCAACGACAAAGACTTCAGTGTCTTTCAGGAGAAGATGTTCCGTTTCCCCGGCTTCTCTATCCAGCGTCGTACCATCCGCCAATACGAATATCCTTATGGTGCCCACGTCTTAGGCGACGTCGGAGAGGTTTCCCAATCCGACATCGACGAGGATTCCTATTATCAGCCTGGCGACTACATCGGAAAGTTGGGGGTAGAGCGCAGCTATGAAAAAGATCTCCGTGGTGAGAAAGGCGTGAAGATTCTTCTCCGCGATGCCCACGGACGTATCCAGGGAAAATACCAGCATGGCAAATACGACCGCCGTCCGGTAGCCGGAAAAGACCTCACACTGGGATTGGACATCCGTCTGCAGGCACTTGGCGAACGTATGCTGGAGGGAAAGATCGGTGCTATTGTCGCCATCGAACCGAGTACCGGCCAGGTGCTGTGCATGGTTTCCTCTCCCTCTTACGACCCACGTCTATTGGAGGGAAAGCTCCGCAACAAATACCACAGAGCTCTCTCGAAAAATGTCTGGAAGCCTTTGCTCAACCGTGCCATCATGGGTCAGTACCCGCCGGGCTCAACGTTTAAAACAGCACAAGGCCTGACATTCCTCACAGAAGGCATCATTAACACCCAGACGCAGTACCCCTGTCACCATGGGTTCTCGTACAAGGGCCTGCACGTAGGCTGTCACGGGCACCCCTCTCCCCTGTCGATTATTCCGGCCATCAGCACGTCTTGTAACGGCTTCTTTTGTTGGGGACTCTATCACATGTTTGCCAACAGACAGAAATATCCCAAGGTGCAGATAGCCATGGACACGTGGCGCGACTATATGGTCAGCATGGGGTTCGGCTACAAGCTGGGCATTGACCTGCCGGGCGAGAAGCGGGGCCTCATCCCTAACGCCGCTTTCTACGACAAAGCCTACCACGGCTCATGGAACGGCTTGACTGTGATCAGTATCGCCATCGGCCAGGGTGAGATCAACCTCACGCCGTTGCAGATTGCCAACCTCGCCTCGACGATCGCCAACCGGGGTTACTACTATATCCCCCACGTGGTGAAGTCTGTCAAAGGCGGAAGCATTGACAAGAAGTATTTTCAGCGCCACTACACCAAGGCTGCTCCATGGGCCTACAACATTATCGTCGCCGGTATGCGCTCGTCAGCCATGGGCGGAACGTGTAAGCACTTCTCCACGCTCAACTTCCCGGCATGTGGTAAGACCGGTACTGCCCAGAACCGTGGACAAGACCACTCTGTGTGTATGGCCTTCGCGCCTATGGGCAAACCAAAGATCGCCTTGGCCGTATATGTGGAGAATGGTGGATTTGGTGCCGACTTCGCCGTACCTATCGCCACCGTGCTGATGGATCAATATATCAATGGCAAACTCTCTCCGTCCCGTGCCCGTGAGGCTGACGAGTTGCAGAAACGCAGAATCGCTTATGGCTCAAGAAACAGATAAACAACCCGGAATACTCCAGAGTCTCGACTGGTGGACGATAGGCATCTACCTGGCCCTGCTGGTCTTCGGCTGGATCAGCGTCTGCGGTGCGAGCTACACCTATGGCGAGACCGACATCTTCAGTCTGAGCACCCGTTCGGGTATGCAGATTGTGTGGATAGGCACGTCGTTGATGCTGGGCTTCATCATTCTCATGCTCGACGACCGCTTCTACGACACGTTTGCCTATGTCATCTACGGACTGTTCATGGTATTGCTTTTCGTGACGATCTTCAATCCTCATGAGATCAAGGGATCGCGATCGTGGCTGGTATTGGGACCGTTACGACTGCAACCGGCAGAGTTCGCGAAGTTTGCCACGGCGCTGGCGTTAGCCAAACTGATGAGCACCTATGGTTTCACCATGCACCAGCTCAAGCATTTCATGGCAGCCTGCGCATTGGTCTTTCTGCCCATGCTGCTCATCATCGGACAGCGTGAGACAGGGTCTGCACTGGTCTATCTGTCGTTCTTCCTGATGTTCTATCGCGAAGGCATGCCGGGCAGCATCCTCTTCACAGGCGTGGCCATGGTCATATACTTTGTCGTAGGTATCAAATACGAACAGGTATTCTTATGGGACACGCCGACCTCTGTCGGTAAGTTCATCGTACTGTTGCTGGTACAGATATTCTCCGCGGGCATGATCTATGTCTATTGCAATGACCGCGACAAAGCACTGCGCATCATCGGCATCAGCCTTGGCGTGACTCTACTGGCGCTGCTTTTCTCCGAGTTTGTCATTCGCTTTGACATCGTTTGGATTCAGCTCTGCATCTGTGCGGCACTGATTGGCTATCTCACCTTCCAAGGTTTGTCGACACGACTCATCAACTACATGCTCACCGCTCTGTTTGCCGTAGGTTCCATCATCTTCTTCTATAGTGCCGACTACGTGCTCAACGATGTCATGGAGCCCCACCAGCGCGTACGTATCAACGTACTTTTAGGTCTCGACGAGGATCTCGCAGGTGCCGGATACAACGTCCATCAGAGTGAGATTGCCATAGGCTCAGGCGGACTGCAAGGTAAGGGTTTCCTCAACGGCACACAGACTAAGCTGAAGTTCGTACCGGAACAGGACACCGACTTCATCTTCTGCACCGTGGGAGAAGAGGAAGGCTTCCTGGGCTCAGCCGGAGTGTTGCTGCTCTTCCTGGCGTTGATCCTCCGTCTCATCCACCTTGCCGAGCGACAACCGTTTAAGTTCGGACGTGTCTACGGCTACTGTGTACTCAGCATCTTCCTCTTCCATGTGTTCATCAACGTGGGCATGGTATTGGGACTGACGCCTGTGATCGGCATCCCGCTGCCCTTCTTCAGTTATGGAGGCTCGTCGTTGTGGGGTTTCACTATCCTGCTATTCATTTTCCTACGTATCGATGCCGGCAGAAACCTCGTAAGATCATAAGACCGGCCATCAATGGCTGACTATATATAATCAAGGTGTTGGAAATAACGCAAAAGAAGGATCTCCAATATATAATAAGGTGTGTGGAGACATAACATCATCAGATTACAAGAACAAGAAACGCCCAAAACGATTCACCGAAAAGAGGAATCGTTTTGAGCGTTTCTTTTTTATATACCGCAGCGATCAGAAACAAAATGTGAGGGAAGCAAACAGCGAGAACGTCTTGTCATAGCTGTCATGGCCATAATAGCGTTTGCCCTGATAATACATATTGTTGCGGCAATAAGCGATGTTATAGTTGGAAACACTCCATCCCAAAGAGATGAGCGACTGATCGACACGCACAGAGACTGCCGACCTTACCCGCCAAAACTTCCAGTGTCCGCCACGGTTCTTCAGCGTGAAGCGGTCATAGACGGCACGGTTACCATCATCAAACCTATAACCCGAGTAATACACCTTGTCATTGCGTGGGAAGGACAGCACCAAACCTGGATCACAGCGCAGCAGCAAGCCCCAGCTGTGCCGTTTGTTCATCCATAAGGTTGGTGTACGGAATGAGAGCATGGGATGGATATTGAACTTGACGATGCGGTCGGGATCATAGTCGTCATCGTCCCCGGCTTCGATCAGCGGCCGGTTACCATAGTCGTCGTCGAGTTCCAGACCTATGCCGATACCGACGTAGTTCAGCGGATACCATTGATAATCTAATTCATATGCTACACTGGTTTCCTCACTCGTGTTCAGTCCTACTTGCAGGCTGGCTGCCTGTTTGGGCAACCGCCCCATTTCCTTCGCTTCCACTTGTGCCAAAGAGTCCACGTTGATCGCATGGGAAGCGAACGGCAACAACAGACCGGCAGCAAGGAAAGCACTACGCGAAAAAAGACTCTTCATAACTCAAATCCAACCTTCAAATTTTAAGTTACTTCATCATCCGCCTCATGCTGATACCGATATCAGAGAGTCCCGGAAGGATCTCACGCTTCATGATATGGCGCACGGTGATATGCAGCGAGTCGCCCTGCTGCAGTTTCATGGCAGAGACATGGTAGTGATATTGGTAGAAGATGATGCCCCGTCCCTTTACCTTTCCGTTGTCATCGCGGAGCGAGCAGTTGATCGTGTCGTTTTTCACCATCAAAGGCTGGGGATATGGCGCTTTCTTCCCAGTAGCAACAGGATGATAAACAGCCTGACTGACCACCATGGTGACGCTCAGGAAGGGATACATGTTGTTCATGCGTAGTCCCAAGTCAGTAGCATACCAACCGGAATCACGCAGTGCCGCCACGTCATAGCTGAGCACTTCGGCCTTATCCCAACCCGAGATGGGCACATTCTGATAGTGGTCATAGACTTGGTTGCCCGTACAACTGCAGCAGAGCATCACCAAGACCCATACGCCCCAAAGCAAAAAACGCCTCATGACTATTATTCGTTTGTGGGAGGAGCCGTGGGCTGACCCTCCGCCTTGTTTTCATTTTCCTTTTTCGGTTCTTTTGTCTGCTCCCGCTGCAGCTGTGCATTGGTGGATCCGGCCTTTGTCCTGTCATTTCCGCCTGCCGAAACCTTGTCAGCCTTCGGCTTGCGGTTTCTGTTGTCCGGCCGGTTGGCGCGTGGAGCCTTCGGTTGTTTTCCATTGCCTTGCTCACCGGCTGCAGCCTGCTTATCAGCCTTATTTTTATTGTTCTTCCGTTTCTTTCTCTTCGCCTTGTCAAAACGGCTGATGTCCGTGTCGGCAAGGAGGTCGATCGGCTTCTTCACCGCTTTGGCCTTGTCATCCTCCTGCAGCGACAACGGCTTCTCGCCATTTTTGTTCATTGCAATGATCTCACGGGCGCGCTCCGCCGTAATCGTTTCGAGGTTGGCAGCCAGGTTCTTGTCGGTCGAATACTGGCATAGACCGGCCAAGATATCCGTTTTGAAGAGATGATACTCACCGTCGGCGGTTTCCAACACGGCATCTTTCGGCGGCAACTTCTTTCCGGCCTCGATATATTCGTCCACCTCGTAGTTGAGACAGCACTTGAGTTTGGCGCACATGCCGGCTAGTTTCTGTGGGTTGAGCGAGATATCCTGGAAGCGGGCGGCGTTTGTCGACACGCTGGAAAAGTTCTTCATCCACGTGGCACAGCAGAGCTCGCGGCCGCAGGGACCCGTTCCGCCAATACGTCCGGCCTCCTGACGGGCACCGATCTGCTTCATCTCTATGCGCACATGAAATGTCTCGGCCAGCACCTTGATGAGTTTTCGGAAGTCCACACGCTCATCAGCGATATAGTAGAAAATGGCTTTGTTGCCGTCACCCTGGTATTCCACGTCACCTATCTTCATTTGCAGTCCCAGATCCTTGGCGATTTGTCGGCTTTGGATCATCGTACCGTGCTCGCGGCTCTTGGACTCCTTATATTTATCCATGTCCACGGGCTTGGCGATACGATAGATACGCCGGATCTCGTCAGAGGATTTCAGGTTGGCCTTTTTCAGCTGCAACTTTACGAGGCGACCCGTCAGTGTCACCACGCCGATGTCGTGACCCGGATTTGCCTCCACGGCAACGATGTCGCCTTTCTGCAAATCCAGGTTGTTCACATTATGGTAGTAACCCTTGCGTGTGTTCTTGAACTGCACCTCCACCAAGTCTGTCGACTCAGCATTGCCCGGCACGTCGGCCAACCAATCATAGGTATTGAGTTGTTTGTCCTGCCGGCTGACACCACGGCAACATAGGCCACGGTCACAACCGGTACATATATGATCATTACAGTTTCTCATGAACTATCTTCTTAATAATATTATCATTTTCATCGCCAAATCGAAAAATACGATCTTGGCGTTTGCGTTTTGACCAATGTTTCTGTAGGCGAGCTGTAAGAGCTCGCCCATCTCCACCACATTACGCTCATTGATGAAGCGCGCAAAGTTCTGTGCGAAGTGTTCTTCCTCCGATGTCATATAGTTGAGATCGGGCTGCCGGAAGTTATACATGAAGTTCTCACGGACGAGATAGAGGAAGTAGACGAGCATACGGCGCTGCTTCTCGCGTCCGAAGACGGCGACGGCCTCACTCCAGTTTTTCAGTTCTCTCAAGTCGCGTGTGTAGGATTTTCTCATCAGCATGACGAAGAGATCAAAGAACTGTCGGTTCTCATTGCCGGCATCCAGTTCCTGCAAAGCCTGCAGCCAGCTGCCCATTGCCGAGCGGGCCACACGGTGTGCGGTGTCTTCGTCAAGGCCGCGCCGCGTTACCAAAGCCTCCTCGATATCCTCGTCGGCAATGCGGTGCACGTCGAAACGCTGCACACGACTGCGTATTGTCTCCAGCAAACGTTCGGGCTCTTCACTCACCAATAGGAAGACCGTCTTCTGCGGTGGTTCCTCCAAAAGCTTCAGCATCTTGTTGGCGCATGTCAGATTCATACGCTCCGGCAACCAGATCACGCTGACCTTATAGCCGCCCTGCGTCGGTTTAAGATACAGCCGATGACTCAGCGCGTCGCTCTCCGCTTCGAAGATCACGGCTTGCTGGTTCTCGGCGCCCATCATCGTCATCCATTGCTCCATGGTGAAGTAAGGACCTTTTACCAGCAGTTCGTGCCATTGTTTCGCGAAGTCGTCACACACCATCTTGTGGTCGCCGGCAGTGCCCTTAGGCTTGATGATCGGGAAAGAGAAATGGAGATCAGGATGCTGCCATTTGGCCAGCATCGCCACGGCATTACGCCGCATAGCCTCGTTGCCCACCATCGACTTGCCATTCCACGGCTCGCCTAAGAGAAAAGACGCGAAGGCAAGCGCCAATGCCAACTTGCCGGATCCCTGCGGTCCGACAAACATCAAGGCATGCGGGATGCGGTTTTCATCCACGAGCTGCATGAGTCTTTGCCATGCCTCCTGCTGTCCTATCGCCTCACTGCTCTGCATCACATCAACTGTTGAGCCACTTCCACGACGCTGTCCACAGCGGACACGGTGTAGAAATGGATGTCCTTGACACCGGCGGCAAAGAGCTCACGGCACTGGTTCACCGTCCACTCGATGCCCAGCATGCGTGCGTCGTCATCGGTCTTGCACTTCATGGCCTCGGCAGCGAGCTCCTGCGGCATGTCGCAATGGAAGGTCTTCGGCACCATCGTGATCTGCAACCGCTTAGCAAAAGGCTTGATGCCCGGCACGATGGGAATGGTGATGCCCATGGCGCGCGCGCGCTTCACAAAGTCGAAATACTTTCGGTTGTCATAGAAGAGCTGAGTGACGGCATAGTCTGCGCCCATATCCTGCTTCAGTTTCAGGTAGGCCATGTCCATGTCGATGTTGGGTGCTTCCTCGTGTTTTTCGGGATAGGCAGCCACACCATAGTGGAACGGCTCTCCCGGATGCTTGATCGGAGTGCCGTCAATGAAGAATCCCTCATTAAAGCGGTTGACCTGTGTGATGAGATCGGTGGGATGGGCATAGCCACCGGACACGGGTTTGAAGGTCTTGTCGTCCTTGGCCTTGTCACCACGCAACAGCAGCACGTTGTTAATATCCAGAAATTGCAGGTCGATGAGTTCGTACTCGATGTCCTCAGCCGTAGCTCCACTGCAGATGACATGTGGGATGACCATCACGCCATAGCGCTTCTGTATAGCGGCCGCGATGGCGATGGTACCCGGACGGCGACGGATGCGCTGCCGCTCATAGTTGCCGTTTTCGAGTTCACGATAGACATATTCGCTGTGGTGGGTGGTGATATTGACATACAGCGGCTTCATCTCGCACATCTTGTCGAGATTGCGGAACAGCGCTCCCGTGCCGTTTCCCTTCAAGGGAGGCAGCACCTCTATGGAGAAGCCGTTGGGGCGGCTGTTGTCGTTAAGAATATCTATGACGTTCATATCTTGTCAGAAATAGCTGGCTCTTCTGTTTTTTTGGCTACAAAGATAACAAAAAAAAAGCGCATCAGCAAATAATATATAGATTAAGCTCCTCTTTATTCTTAAATAGCAAGCAACGAAGGCAAATCGCTGATACTTTGCAACCGTCTCAACCGCGGATGTTCGTATTCCTCCACTACTTCGTGCTGCCACACTTTGTCGAAGGGTATATGCACAGCATAGCCACCCAACTGCAAAACGGGCGCAATGTCGCTCTTAAAGGAGTTGCCCACCATCAACAGTCGGCTCACATCGGTGTCAAACATATCGCAGAGCCGCTGATACTCGTGGCGCGTCTTGTCCGACACGACGATCACGTCATCGAAAAACGCCCGCAAACCCGAGCGGATCACCTTGTTCTGCTGATCGAGCAGTTCGCCTTTGGTGAAGACGACCAACCGGTATCGGCCGATCTGTCTCAATGCCCTCAGCGCGTTGACGACTCCAGCCAGCGGTGTGACGGGCAAAGAGAGCAGCGACTTGCCGAGCTGCTCCACTTCGAGCAGCTTTCGTGCCGTGATCTGTCCTTTGCTGAAACTGACGGCATTCTCGATCAGCGACAGCGTAAAGGCCTTGCAGCCGTAGCCGAGCAATGACATGTTGGCGGTTTCTGTCTCAAACAGCGCCGCCGACACCTGCTCCGCCGTGCCGTAGGGTGAGAGCAAGCGGCAGTAGGCTTGCTCCACGGCATCGAAATGTCCTTGGTTGTCCCACAACGTGTCGTCGGCATCGAAAGCGATCAGTCCTACCGTTGATGCCCAACTTGCCATGCGGTCCTTGCCTTCGTTTCTGCATTGGATTTGATTTCCCATCCTCAAGAGAATATGATTTTTCTTGGGCAAAGTTAACGATAAATCTACTATCTGCCAAACGATCGTCACTGATTCTGGACGAATCACTGTGACGATTTCTTTTTACTTTCACGTTTTTTTATTACTTTTGCACTCGTTTTGTCAAAGTGGCAAGACTTAAAGATAATTATTTATTATGTTCAAAACAGTTTTCAACAAGCAGCGCCCCCTGAAGTTTACGCATTTCACGCGTAAGGGCTATGCGCTCTTTGCTTGTCTGGGACGCGAAGTGCTGGTGGGCACACTTTCCGTGGCCACACTGACCTATGCCAAGGCAGAAGGTATCAGCACAGATGTGGACAAGGCCAATCCTGATTCGCTCATCCGTCAGGGTGAGACACTCGGTGAGGTCGACATCACTGCCACACGCGCTCCGCTGGCACAAAGCAGGCAGGCAAGAATGGTAACTGTACTGAGCCGTGAGGAGATCCAGGCGGCGCCGGTACAAAGTGTAAACGATTTGCTGAAATACGCCGTCGGCGTGGATGTCAGGCAAAGGGGCGCTATGGGCGCTCAGACCGACGTGAGCATCCGGGGCGGCAACGACGAGCAGATCACCGTGCTGCTCAACGGCATTAACATCTGTGACCCGCAGACCGGGCACAATGCCTTTGACTTCCCCGTAGACATCAGCGACATCGAGCGCATTGAGGTGCTCGAAGGACCCGCAGGGCGCGTCTACGGCACTTCTTCCCTGCTGGGCGCTATCAACATCGTCACTCGCAAACCCACCGCAACCTCCGTCGACGCGCATGTCGAAGGCGGCAGCTATGGTTATCTCAGCCTCGGCGCACGGGGCGCATGGGGCGGCAACCGCTGGGGGCAGTCGCTCTCGGGTACATTCACGCGCAGCGACGGATATACCCACAACAAGGCCGGACACCACAACACCGACTACAATACGGTCAAGGGTTTCTACCAAGGACAGTATCTCGACGGCAACGTACGCGTCAACTGGCACGCCGGTGCCTCGGCCAAGAACTTCGGCTCTTCGACATTCTATTCGCCAAAGTTCGACAATCAGTTTGAACATACTTTCAAGACCTTCACGGCACTGCAGGCTGAGACACAGCAGGGCGTGGTGCATCTGAAGCCTTCGGTCTTCTGGAACCATCAGTATGATCGCTTCGAGCTCCTTCGCGGTGATGAGTCGAAGGTGCCGTTCAATTATCACCGCACAGATATCTATGGTGTGAACATCAACGCGTGGTTTGACTGGGCGCTCGGCCGTACGGCCCTCGGTGCCGAGCTGCGCAACGAGGATCTGGTGAGCACCAACCTCGGCAACGTACTCAGCCGCAATCGTCATATCCACGGCACATCGCGCGACTATGTCAAAGGACTTAACCGCACCAACCTGCAATTTGTCCTGGAGCACAACGTGGTGACAGGACCACTGACGGTGTCGGCCGGACTCGTAGCGGCGAAGAACAGCGGGGCCGACATGAACATGCGGGTCTATCCCGGCATCGACGCCAGCGTGCGGCTTGGCAAGGGCTGGAGTGTCTTCGCGTCGTACAGCAGCTCGCTGCGTATGCCGTCGTTCACCGAACTCTTTTATTCTGTCGGTGGCCATAAGGCTGACCCGAACCTCAAACCGGAAGAGCTGCGAGCCGTGGAGGGCGGACTGCGCTATGCCTCTGACGGCATCTCTGCCAAGGCCAGCGTCTTCCACAACCACTATACCCACCTCATCGATTGGATCGACGACGGCACGAAAGACAACGACGGCAACGTGGTGTGGAAGTCGGTCAACTACGGCAAGATCAACGCCCTCGGCGTGGAGGCCATGACAGAGTTTGACTTCCGCAAGTTACTGCCTGAGCAGCGTGTGCTGCGTCGCCTCAACGTGAGCTACTGCTTCATCAACCAGGACCAACACGAGGGTGAGGGCATCCGTAGCCTCTATGCACTGGAGTATCTCAAAAACAAAGTGGTCACCACGTTGGGACTGAATCTCTGGCGACAGCTGACGCTCGACGTAAGCTATCGCTTCCAGCACCGCATGGGACACTACAACGATCTCCAGGGCAACATCCACAGCTATGGCAGCTACGGCATCCTTGATGCCAATCTGGCATGGACGGAGCCGCACTACACAGTCTATGTCAAGGGTAACAACCTCCTTGACCGCGACTATGTCGATATCGGCAATGTGCCGCAGCCCGGGACGTGGGTCATGGGTGGCGTAAGCATCAAGTGGTAGGCGGCAAGCGGTAAGTGGCAAGCAGCTACTGCCCAGCCTCTCGGGGGGGCGGCTTCTCTTTCCCCCGGGCTGTCCCTTCTCTTTCCCCCGGCTGCCACTTCTTTTTCTCCGAGGCTGCCCCTTCTTTTTCTCCGAGGCTGCCCCTTCTTTTTCTCCAGGCAGAGGTCGCTGTGCGACCTCTGCCTTTGTTGTTTTCCCTTGTTCCTCCCTCAGTTCTGTTCGTTTGCTTATAAGCAAACGCGCCCCCTTGCCCCTTGTATGTAACCTCCGCTAAACTTTTCGTTACATCTTGTAAACCGCGTTTGCCAACTATTCCCTACCTTTGCACCCGATAATCCTAAACAAATCGAAACAATGAAATTACGAAAAACTATCCTCTCCATGCTGGCTGGCTTGGGCACGCTCTGCACTCATGCATCCTCCATCTACTCCACCCCGCTCCCCACCCTTCACGTCGAGGGCCGCTATCTTTGCGACACCCATGGCAACCGCGTCACGCTCCATGGCGTGATGGACACGCCGAGCCCCTACTTCAACGGCTGGCGATGGACTCAGTGGGTACCCGAGTTGACCGATGCTCACATACAGCCCTGCCTCAACTACTTCGAGAAGATCTATACCGCCATGACCGACAACGACCATGGCGCTTACTGCGACGTCTTCCGTCTGCACCTCGATCCTTGCTGGACCAACGACCCGTCGAAGAAGTCCACCGGTGAGAACGACATCTCAGCCTTCAGCAAAGACCGCTTCGTCCACTTCCTCGACAAGCTCTACATCCCCCTGATGCAAAAGGCCATGAACCATGGCATGTATGTCGTCGTGCGTCCGCCGGGCGTCTGTCCCCAAGAGATCAAGGTAGGAGATGCCTATCAAAACTATCTGCTCTACGTCTGGGACGTGGTCAGCAAAAACCCAATCGTCAAGGCCAACGCCGGCGCCATCGCGATAGAACTCGCCAACGAGCCCGTCAAACTCTACGACGCGCAGGGCAAGGAAACGGCCGAGGCGATGCACGACTTCTTCCAGCCCATCGTCGACAAGATACGCGCCAACGGCTTCACAGGCATCATCTGGGTACCGGGAACCGGCTGGCAGGCCAACTACCGCGGCTATGCCGTCCATCCCATCGAGGGCGAGAACATCGGCTATGCCGTCCACGACTACGTGGGATGGTACGGTGCCAATGACACCAACTACGATGCTCAGACCTATATCCAGTCGTTCACAGAGGCTGTGCCCGTGGTGATGACCAATCCTATTATTATTACAGAGGTGGACTGGAGCCCCGAAAAGGAGGGTACCGGACACTACAATGAGCACGGAGAATACGTCAAGTCGAACTGGGGCACTTGGGCCACGGGCTCTACATCGAAGTGGGGATCAGCCTTCAAAGCCCTCATGGACCACTACGACAACATCTCCATGACGCTCTCCAGCACCAGCTGCTATCTCGACATCGACAAATATATCAACAGCGGTACCGTGGCACCCAACTTCGACGGCAATCCCGAGACCTGCGCCGGTGCCTGCTGGCAATGGTACAAGGACTGGGCGGAGGTGAACCGCGCATGGCCCGACGACGACAACACGCACTTGCCTGACCCGAAGAAGGCCACCATCACCGGTCTGCAACCCGTCGGTGACCTAGATATGATGGCCGGAAAAGCACAGCTCGCAGGACTGAAAGCTACCTACCAGGACGGGCACATGGAGGATGTCTCCTCGCTGGCAACCTACGAGGTCAGCGATCCGGAAAACGTCAAAGTCGTCAACGGACACATCATTGCCAAAGGACAAGGCCAAGCCCGCGTTACCGCCAAGGTCAAGGATGCCTTTGGCAACAGCTACTCCACAGCCTTCAACGTCCGCTCAAGTTTCTTCCCGCTCAGCAAGGACTACGTGAAAGTGATCTGGGAACAAAACGGTGCCTCATACGACGAGAAGACACACACCATCATCAACGGACAGTACGGACAGACAGGATGGAGCTACAGCAACGGTGTGGACCTCAGCGCTTACAAATACCTCGTGGTAAAACTCAAACAGCCCGACGACAACAGTGCCAAGATCTTTATCTACCCGCAAAGCAGCATCTGGGCTAATAACAACTATGAGCAAGCCTTCAACAACCGCACGCAGATCGTCGTTCCACTGCACTCTATGAAGAGCCAGCAAAACGGCAACGCCATCGACCCCTCGAAAATCTATATCGTCGCCCTCTGGTCCTTGGGGGGCAAACCGATCATCATCGACGACATCTATGTAACCAACAACGATGATTACTCACCGATGACCGGCATCTCAGCTGTTCACCTCGACCGCACAGCCTCTGACCACCTCATGTTCGGCCTCAACGGCGCACGCGTCCAGCACCCCGCCAAACATCAGATCGTCATCCAAAAAGGAAAGAAAGTCATCTACTAAACTATCTTTTTGAAGAGGAATATAGGAAAAAGCGACAATCTGTCACATGTGACTGACGAATTGTCGCTTCTTTTGTGTAGGTATGGATATTGTATTTACATAGGCAAATCAATACAACATTAGAGTTTAATCACAATTTAGAAACAATATCATTAGGAGGTTTTAATATGTTATATCCAGTATTCCACTACACAATGCTCGACAACGCATTTAACGAGTTCTTGAACAACAACCGCGCTGCACGCGTGCAAACCACCACTCCGGCCATCAACGTCAAGGAGAACCAAGCTGGTTACGAAATTGAGATGGCCGCTCCGGGCATGACCAAGGACGACTTCTACGTCAGCGTCGACAAGGACGGAGTGCTCAACATCAAGATGGAGCACAAGGATGAGAACCAGCAGGAGAGCGACGCTGTACGCTATCTGCGCCGCGAGTTCTCATACGCTAACTTTGAGCAGCGCCTGCAACTGCCCGATGATGTCGACCGCGACAAGATCATGGCAAGAGTAGAGGACGGTGTACTCCGCATCGGTCTGCCACGTAAGACGGAGAAAGAGAAAATCACCAAAAACATTGAGGTGGCATAACACCAACATAGTAGGAAAGTGTCAAGTTAAACGACATTTTTCCGCCCACGAGAAGGCGATATTTGAAACCAAGGGCACCCTTGGCTCCAAATTTCGCCTTTTTCGTGTCTTTTTCGCTATTATAGAAAAATACATACAACTATCTAATTACCAACTAATTACAATTTTATATCATTCCCCCTTCTCTTCTCTCTCCTCCTTTTCTGCTCTCAGACAAGGCCAAAAAGCCGTATTTTACCTGTCATTCTACCGAGATGTGCCGATGAAAAAGGTACTTTGACCAAAAATTCTCTAGAGAATTTTTGGTCAACAAGGCTTGTTCACTCACTCAAACCACCTTTTTGATCGTCAAAAACGACAGAAATGGCGAAGTCAGCTCAGTTTCTATATAGAATGACCTTTCTATTTTGCAACTGCGCCGTGACGTACTTTTGTCGTAGAAAATGATGATATTTATAAGAGATCGAGAAACTTTCCGGGAGTAAAATCACTATTTTTGAGTATGCCTCTTTTGCGTTGTAATTCACAACTATGTTGTAACTTTGCAACCGTAAAACATGATGTTGAAATGCAAAAACTTAGATTCCTCTTCTGCGCGCTGTGTCTCATGGCGGGCGGCATAAATTTATTGGCACAGGACAGCACCGCACAGCAACGCCTTTCGGGCTATGTGATGACCGAAATGAACTATGGTCATCGCCATGGTCAGGCGCATCCGACACTCACCGACTTCCCGCACATACTCGCCAACGCTACGTTGGCCTTGGGAAAAGGCTGGTCGGCTGTGGCAGAAGTGGAATACGAGCGCTTTCGCGACGAAGGGGCGTGGGGAGACAACTTCCGCAACGACTACACAACGAACAAGCTCTATATCAACAAGAAATGGAATGGGGCGCTGAATGTCAAAGCCGGTATCATCGACATCCCCGTAGGCACTACCAACTCCGGTGGCCCGGCGTTGACGATCTACGACCCACTCAGCGAGAGCACGCTCATGCCGATGTCATGGCATGAAGGCGGTGCCGCCGTATGGGGGCGCATCAACCGGGTGCATTATGAAGTAGGCGCGTATGTCTATGCTACAGCTCCCCTAAAAGACTCACGCGTCTTCGGCACTGCCGTGCGTGTGGGCTGTGAGCCTCTCAAGGGGCTTGACCTGAGCCTGTCTGGCTTCTATAGCTGTTCCAAGGAAGGTTTGGAACAACATGAGAGCACCAGTCTCATGGACTACGACCATATCTATCATGCCGCATTCGACTTTGCTTACCTCGCAAATGGTTGGACCATTGACGGGCAGCTCATCGCCAGCAATGCCCAAGACTGCAAGGCAGCCGGACTGGAAGTCGGCTACGACGTCGCCGCATGGCTCGGCTTGCCGTCGTGCTCTGTCATCCCCTTCACACGCTACGACGGCTATTTCCATTTCAACAATGTCTTTTGCAACAAGTGGACTGCCGGGCTCAACACATCACTGCCCCTTGGATTCACCTTCAAAGCTGAAGCCGCCTGGATGAATCCGTCAAACACCAATCACACCACAATGGTAGACATCAGCATAGGATGGCAACATGAGTTCTGAAGGCTCTAATCGTAAATTCTGTAATCTTGTAGAGAAAAAGATAGTAACAACTGAACAAAGAACCCAAAAAATATTCGTATCTTTGCCTAACCGAATCTAAAAATACCCAAACATGACAAACAGAAAGACGATCTTCAAAACCACGCTCTTCGCTATGGCGCTCGCCCTGACAATGCCCGCGACAGCCAAGGACAAGACCATCGCTTCGCCAAACGGCCAACTCGTCGTGACACTCTCCGACACTGGCGGTAAGCCAACCTACGTCGTTACCCTCAACGGTAAAGAGGTGATGCAGCCTTCCCGCCTGGGCTTTGTCGCAGACTTCGGCGACCTCACCCACAGCATGACGCTCACCGACAGCCGTGACTACCCGATGGAAAAGCACTACGACATCACCCGCACCAAACGCGCGCATGTCGACTTTGAGGCCAACGCCACTGATGTGACCTTCGCCAACGCCGAGGGTCAGCGCTTTGTCGTCACCTTCGTCGTCAATGACAACAACATCGCACTGCGTTACGCCATTCCCCGGCAGAAAAACGACAACCCGAAGTGCGCCGTCATCCGCAGTGAGGCCACGAGCTTCCGTTTTCCTGACGGCACGACGACTTTTCTCTGTCCTCAGATCACGCCCATGACAGGATGGGAACGCACCAAGCCCTCCTACGAAGAGGAGTACACTGCTGACGCACCCATGGCTGCCAAGTCGCAGTTCGGTGTAGGCTATACTTTTCCCTGCCTCTTCCATGAGCAACTGCCCGGCAACGGCAATGCGAGAAAAGCCGGTCAGAGCAAAGCCGACTACTGGGTGCTGGTATCCGAGACCGGCGTCGACGGCAGCTACTGCGGCAGCCGGCTGAGCGACTACGACCCACAGACGGGCTACACCGTGGCTTATCCGCAAGCCGGGGAGAACAATGGCAACGGATCGGCACAGCCTGGAATAGCACTGCCCGGAACAACACCGTGGCGCACCATCACCATCGGACAGTCGCTGGCGCCCATCGTGGAGACGACGATTCCCTTCGATGTAGTGGAACCGAAATACGAGACCAAATACGACTACAAGCCGGGACGCTATACCTGGAGTTGGCTTGTCTGGCAGGACAACTCGATCAACTATGCCGACCAGGTGCAGTTCATCGACCTCGCCGCAAAGTATGGTTATGAGTATGTATTGGTGGACAACTGGTGGGACAAGAACATTGGTCACGAAGGTATCGAGAAGCTTGCTGCCTACGCCAAAGAGAAAGGCATCCGCCTCATGCTGTGGTTCAGCAGCAACGGCTACTGGAACAACGCACCGCAGACGCCACGCGGCATCATGAACGACGCCATCACGCGCAAACGCGAGATGGCTTGGATGGAGCGCATCGGCATTGTCGGCATCAAGATCGACTTCTTCGGTGGTGACAAGCAACAGACGATGCAACTCTATGAGGACATCCTCAGCGACGCAAACGACCACCATCTCGCCGTCATCTTCCACGGCTGTACAATACCGAGAGGCTGGGAACGCATGTATCCCAACTATATCGCTTCCGAGGCAGCGCTGGCCAGTGAGAACATCTACTTCACGGAATACCACGCCAAAAAGGAAGGCTTCGAGATGACCATGCATCCTTTCAGCCGCAACGCCATAGGCAGCTTCGACTGGGGCGGCGTGATCATGAACCGCTATCTCAGCCGCGACAACCACAGCCGTCACCCGCGCCACACAAGCAACACCTTTGAACTCGCCACGGCGATCACCAACCAGACGAGCATCAACTGCGTGGAGGTCACGCCACAGTCCGACTCTACCGTCAACGCCGTGGAGCGTGCTTTCCTCAAAGACATCCCGACGACATGGCGTGAGACGAAGTTCATCGACGGCTATCCGACCTGCTATGCTGTCATCGCGCGCCAGGATGCTGTCAGCGGCAAATGGTTCGTCGGTGGTCTCAACGGTCTGAGCAAGCCTCTTCAGCTCGTTCTCTCCCTGCCGATGCTCGCCGGTCAGCAGGTGACGCTCTTCACTGACGGCAAGAACCGCAAAGCCGTGGAGAAGACCGTGAAAGTCAGCAAGGACGGCAAGCTCAAAGTATCGTTCCTGCCCATGGGCGGTGTTGTCATAAGACAGAAATAACAAACGACCCTCCCAAGCTCTCCCAAAAGGGAGGGGGAGAAGACTCTCTCCCTTTTAAGGAGGCTCCGATTCTTTTTAGTCCACTTCCTCATCCGCCTCGTACCCGCCCATGGAGCGGATGGCGTTCTTGAGCATCGTGTACTGCTCAAAGAGATTGTTGACAGCTTCCTCACCCTTAGTGTAGTCGTGCATAGGACTCTTGAGGAAGAAGCTCAGGAAGCGCTGGATGCCATAGCGACCCGCACGGTGGGCAAGGTCGGAGAGCAGTGTCAGGTCGAGCAACAGCGGAGCGGCAAGGATAGAGTCGCGGCAGAGGAAGTTGATCTTGATCTGCATGGGATAGCCCATCCAACCGAAGATATCAAGGTTGTCCCAGCCTTCCTTGTTGTCGTTGCGTGGAGGATAATAGTTGATGCGCACCTTATGATATATATTGCCATAGAGGTCGGGCTGGTCGTCCTTGCGCAGGATCGTCTCAAGGGTAGAGAGCTTGCTGACCTCCTTGGTATGGAAGTTCGCTGGCTCGTCAAGCACAAGACCGTCGCGATTACCAAGGATGTTGGTAGAGAACCATCCGCTGAGTCCGAGGTTACGCACTTTAAGGATCGGAGCAAAGCCACTCTTGACGAGCGTCTGCCCCGTCTTGAAGTCCTTGCCGGCAATCGGCAGTTTCTTCTCCTCAGCCAGTTGCCACATGGCAGGGATGTCGACGGTGGTGTTAGGAGCTCCCATGATAAACGGTGCATCCTCCTGCAGGGCAGCGTAGGCATAGCACATCGACGGAGCGATATGCTCGCGATCGTCGGCTTTCATGGCAGCCACCAAGGTGTCGAGCTTGCCATGGATCGGCTCGTAATAAGGAACATAGATCTCCGTGGAAGCGGCCCAGATCACCACAATGCGGGCACAATCGTTCTTGGCTTTGAAATCGCGGATGTCCTGACGGATCTGCTGCACCATGTCCCAACGGGTAGCACAGTCCTTGACATTGTCGCCGTCGAGACGCTTGGCGTAGTTCTTGTCAAAAGCAGCCTTCATCGGCTTGATCCGCTCCAGCTCATCACGCACCGGGTCGATGTCTTTCTGCTTGAGCACCTCGGCATAGACAGCAGCCTGATAGGCATTCTGCGGATAGACATCCCAACAACCGAAGACAATATCATCGAGTTTGGCCAAAGAGACGATGTCGCCATAATGAAGATATTTCCTATCTTTGCCACGGCCCACACGAATCTTGTCGTATTGTGTCATTGAGCCGATTGGCTTAGCCAACCCTTTGCGTGTCATCAGCACGCCAGTCATGAACGTAGTGGCCACGGCACCACAGCCGACAACAAGAATGCCCAGTCTGCCCTCAGCAGGCTTCACGATTTCCTTTTCCATTCCTTTTTTAAAAAGGTTATTAGTTTTGCAGCGGATTGTTTCAACATTTAAAACCAGGTCACAAGCAAACGGTGAACCTGTATCCAACTCTTATCCCAAGACCAAGGCGCTGCAACTGAACAAGGTCAAGGCGAGAGTAGAATGTTGCAAATATACAAAGAATTAATAAAAACAGCAATAATAACATTCAGTTTACATCTCATTTCCGACATTTACAACATAAATAGAGAGCTTTTAACTACTTTTACTACTCTTTATACGTTTTTCATACAGAATGGCGGCAAGAAGGCAGGCAAGCACGAAATAATAGAGCCATACCTGCTTCTGACTGAACGCGATATTATCGACAGCCGCACCTGGGAGCGCCGACATCCAGCGCAAGCCTTGATTGAGCAAAAACGCAGCAGACAACAACAGCCAGGACAGCATTTGAGAGACGCAGGCAAGATGAACCCACTGCAAAGGTAAGGACAGAAAGAAGAAAAACGACAGAAGCAACAAGGGCATCGACAACAGCGACACGAGCAGGTTGGCAGGAAGAAAGTAGACCGACAGATTGCCGAAGTAATAAACCACCAAAGGCGCTGTACCCAACTGGGCAATCACCGACGTGCGCATTGTGGACCACAACCAGACTACTACACGAGAACGGGGCCGCCAAAGACCCTCTACCAATGGCGCCATGATGACTAAGGACAACACGGCCATGAAGGACAACTGGAAGGAAACGTCCCACAGACTCTCAGGATTCATCACCAGCACGACGACTGCCGCCAAGGACAATGCGCTCAGCGACGCAGAACGGCGATGCAGCAACAAGGCGACGCTGCCGACCGACAGCATGATGGCAGCCCGGACGACACTCACCGGCATGCCCACCAACACGACAAAACACCACAGCACTAACAGCGTCAGCCAATAGCTGACCCAACGGTTGATGCGGAACAAGCCAAAGGTGAGCAGCAAGATATTGAAGACGATGGACAGATGAAGTCCGGACAACGCCAGGACATGACTCGTGCCGGTCTGAGAATAGACGCGCCGCAAGTGTTTTGTCAGACAACTCTTGTCGCCCAGAGTCATGGCGGCCAGCACCGCATATTGTTCTCCTTGGATGCCCATACGGCGGTACTGCCCCAACAGTTGCTCGCGCCACTTCCCCACGCTCAGTCTCACACGGTCCGCTTTTCCCAAACCACAGAGTGGCAATGCCACACGATGCCAGTCATAAGGACTGATCAGTGTCTGCGCACGGTAGCCCTGGGAGAGCAGCCAACGGCGGGAGTCGAAATGACTGTCGACATTCGTGCGATAGCCTTCACCAGGCTGTTGCAGACGAGAAGAGAAAGCGATACCGTCCCCAAGCGCTGGAACGGAGGCAGCATCACCGGACAATGTATCACGAAGGAAGGAGAGACGCGCCTTGAGAGTTGGGCGCAACTGTCGGCCATTCAATGTCACGATCTGCGCGTCGGCTTGGATCACCCTACCATGCTGCTGTGGCATTCCAACGACGATTGCCTGACAAGCGGTTCGGCCCTTGGGTAAAGCTATCCTCTGCTCTTCAATTTGCCTGCTTTCAAGAAACGCACCAAACGTCACGGCAGACAGAATCAGACAGATATCGCACAGTATTTTATTCCGACAATAGGCCACGCCGGTAAGAGCCAGCAGCATACAAAAAACGATCGCAAACGTTTTCACACCCACAGACATCCCTACACCATTGCCCACCATGATACCGACCATGAGGGCAACGGCCACGTAGATCATCGGCTGATGGTAGTTGGACTGTGGCATTTATCTATCTCGCCTACCTTGTAACGTCTATCTTTCCTTTCTTAATGATAGCTTAGCACCCTTTTCCGTCGAGACTGCAAGCAGGACCATCCTCATTTGGGTCATATTCCTTGAGTCCTACATCCTCGGGCTTGAGAGTCACGGTGCCGTCTTCCAAGACGAAGGCGGGAATGCCAATATCACCAATTTCCTTGGAATGGTCAAAAGCCGCACTCTTGTCACGCAGGTGCATGAACGCACTCATGTATCTGACATTCTCGCCAATGTCTATCACCTTGAATCGTTTGTCGCCCTTGACCTGCTCGTCTACAAAAGCGCAGTAGGGGCAGGTAGGCATACCATAAATCTTAATCATAGTTATTGTCCTTTCTGTTGATATGTGCTGCAAAGTTACGTCAAATATTCCGTTCATGCAAATCATTGGCTCATTATTATATATATCGCATACACCTTATTATAGATAGAACACTCCTTATTATAGAGTGCATATACCTTTTATATAGCACCCATGCGCTTCCGGTCTCAACAAAAAAGACGGAGGCCTTCCCCATAGTTGATCAGGGAAGGCCTCCAAGAGAGAGATTATGGATTTGCGACGATATGTCCGTCAAAGAGATGGACGATGCGATGGGCCAGCTCGGCGTCGTGGGCGTTGTGGGTAACCATGACAATGGTGGCACCATCCTGGTTGAGTTCCGTGAGCAACTGCATCACCTCGGCACCGTTCTTCGAGTCGAGGTTGCCGGTAGGCTCATCGGCAAGGATAAGCTTAGGGCCAAAGACCACAGCACGCGCGATGGCCACACGCTGCTGCTGACCACCGGAGAGTTGGTGAGGGAAGTGTTTGGCACGATGACTGATGTTCATGCGTGCCATCACCTCCTGCACTTTCCGCTTGCGCTCAGCCTTGGAGATGCCAAGATAAGTGAGCGGCAGTTCGATGTTCTCCTCCACGTTGAGCTCGTCGATGAGGTTGAAACTCTGGAACACGAAGCCAATCTGTCCTTTACGGATGGCCGTGCGCTCCTTCTCTTGAAGTTTCGACACCTCCTTGCCATCGAGCCAGTACTGACCCGACGTGGGGTTGTCGAGGAGTCCGAGGATGTTGAGCAGTGTGGACTTGCCACAGCCTGAGGGACCCATGATGGCGACAAACTCGCCGTCCTTTACTTCAAACGATACCTTGTCGAGGGCGATCGTCTCTACTTCTTCCGTGCGGAAGGTCTTGCTTAAATCTTGTACTTTTATCATAGCTTTTATTTTTATAGTCTTTGAGCCCCTCCCCAACCCTCCCCATGGGGAGGGAGAGCCCACAATCGGGAAGGGTAAGGTGGGTTTTAGGGTGGGCTTACCCCCTCCCCTCGGGGAGGGATGGGGAGGGGCTTGAGGGCTAAGGAGAGTCTTTACTCGTCTTTCAAGAACAGTACCGGGTTGCTGTTGACGACCCTACGGGCAGAGAGCAGCATGATGGTGACCACGATGACGAGTACCGCCAGACCTACCCCTAAGAAGAGCAACGAGCTGAGCGTGATGCGGTCGGCAAAGAGCTGCAGCCATTTCCCGGCGATGACCCATGAGAGGATGAGACCCACGATGACAGCGGGTACCGAGAGTTTCAGCACATCGGCCACGAGCATGTGGAAGATGTCGCGGGCCGTAGCGCCGTTGACCTTGCGGATGGCAATCTCCTTGCGGCGGCGGTTCACCTCGTCGGTGGTGTAGCCGATGAGACCCATCAGGGCGATGACCAGCACGGTGATGCCCGTAACGAGCGTTCCCATGCGGAAGCCGTCGGTGCTCTGATACTGTTTGACGACGAGGTCGGAGTAAGGCGTTATCTTCACCTCCCGGTCGGGCAGCAGCCGCCGCAGCTGCTGACGCGCGCGGTCGAGGTTGTCGGGCGTGAGGTCGGTGAACTTCGCAAGGATGTATTTGGCGTCGTTGTTGTCGTGGAAGAGTACGCTCGGACGAAGCTCACGCTCAAGCGAGGAGCCAAGACTGATGTCCTTATAGACGCCACAGATCGTGGAGAAAGGATGCAGGCTGTCGGTATGTTCCGAGACGCAGATATGCTGTCCGACGACACTGCCCTGCTTGTGGGTGGTCGTGTGGAAGCGCTTCACAAACGACTCGCTGACCATCACCTCGCTCAGGTCGCTGTCGGCAGGCTCGGTAAAATTGCGGCCCTCCACCACCTTGATGCCCATGAGCTTCAGATAGCCGTCACCCACACTGTACTGGTCGGCAATGTTGAGGTATTCCGTGTCGTCGCCCGGCAGATAGATATTGTTTCCACTATGCCACTCAATGGGCAACTTGTACGCCGTCGTTGCCTGCTCGACGAAAGGCAGCGTGCGCAGCGACTTCAAGGCCTGCTGCATTTGGCCGGCAGGCGCTTTGTCCAAGGTAACCACGGCGAGACGGCTGTAGTCGTAGCCCATATTCTCGTGGGTCACCTCATGGTACTGCTGCTGGACGACGGCAAGCAGGCTAAGCATGACGGTGACAACGAGAAACTCCACTGACAGCATGATGAGTTTCCAGCGGCGGCGAGCCTCATGCACGCCACGGAAGGCAGCCGTCACCGGTACCTTATTATATATATAGCCCGGCACCAGACCGCCGATGAAAACGATGAAGAGGCAGATGAGCGCAAGTATCCATGAGCCGCGACTGAACAGCATCGTGCTGACAGGTGCGGAGATATAGCCCTCTATCGTTCCCTTGCAGGCAAAGACAAGGACCGCGGCCAGGACGATGCCGATCACCACATGCACCAGCGACTCGCTGACCATGATGCCGTAGATGGTGAGCGGTCCGCCGCCAAAGCACTTGCGCACGGCCATCTCACGGAAGCGGCTGACCACGTTGCCCATCACGATGAGCAGGTAGTTGACCACCGTGGAGACCAGCAGAATGACGGCAAGCAGCGACATAATCCAGCACATCGTCCTGACCTGCGGATTGGAAGTGTAGTCGGCGGTAACCTGCGAGAAGGCATAGTTGAACTTGATGCCTGCTTTCTCAGCCTCAGCAAATTCGCTGTGCTGGGCTATCATCTTGCGGACATTGGGCTTCAGGTCGTCAATTGTTGTCCCCTTCCGCAGTCTGACAAAGGAACTGAAGCGGTCGGCGCCCACCCAGCGGGCTGAGACATCAAATCCCAGGAACTGGTTGAGGGTGGGCATCGAGACGATGACATCAATACCGTGCAATCTGGAGTTGTAAGGGAAGTCCTCATAGACACCGCCGATAATCAGCTTGCAATCCCAGTCGCGCGGTTCGAAGGCCTTGCCCACGACATTACCACCGATGCGATCAGCCATGGATCGGCTTATCACACAGTAATAAGGTCGACTGAGTCCCTCCTTGAGGTTTCCCTGTACGGTTGCCCGTGGGAAGATGTCGAAGAGGCAACTGTCCGCCGCCTTTACCTCGTCGATAGAGAACGGGCGGCCATCGACGGTCGTCTTCACGTCGCTGAGCATGAACGAGTAGCGTGTGGCTGCCTCCACCTGTGGCGATATGGCCTTGATGCCAGGCGCAATGGCTCCGGAGGTGTGTGACCACTCGTTGAACTGTCCATTCTGAACGACGGCCTCCTTAATGGCATAGGTACGCTCATGCCCTGGGAACCACGTGTCGAATGTCTGCTCGAAATAGACTTCGCCTATCAGCACCGCCGACACGACAAGGCCAAAGCCAAAGCAGACGATCTTTGCCAGGTTGTGCTGACCGCGCCGTGGAAGGTTCTTGATGGCACTTAAAATTTGATTCATATTGCTATGTTTCGTGTTATTCCTGTTTGATATTGTTCACCGGGTTCTCGTTGCCGGCCTTCCAGCTCTGAACGAAGACGGCAAGCCCGCTGATGATGAAGACTACGAGGCCGGCCACGAGAATCCACGGCCACCAGACGGCACGGTAGCTGAACTGCGACATCCAGTGCTGCATGAGCCACACCGTCAGTGCGCTGCCGATAACAAAAGCGATGGCGACATACTGCATGAACGTGCGGAGGAGGCGTCGGCGCACCTGCGCGCCCGTGGAGCCGAACACCTTGCGAATGGCTATCTCCTTGGCCCGCTGCCCGATGTAATAGGTTGCCATGGCCACGAGACCGAGCAGGGAGATGAGGATGGCCATGAAAGCGAAGAGAGAGACGATGTATGAGGTCTGTTGCTCCTGATGGAATTTGTCCTGGATAATGTGGTCGGCAAACTTAGCGTCGTCGTCGGTCATCACCTTATGGAAAGCTGTATGGTAGACGTCGGCCACTGTATTGAAGGCCGTTTTGGGGTCACCCTTCACCTTGATGGAGATGGCCCAGGGATAATCCACATGCGGCTGGATATCAATAAACATCGGATGCTGCTCGCGCTGGATGTTGTCGATGAAAAACTCGTTCATGCGTCCGCCGTAAACATCAAGGCTGTCCGCGTAATAGAATGGATTCTTACGCAACAGTTCTTGGGGCCGTATACCCATAATATTTTTTATCTCTGCCTCAGCTTCGTGGTTGATGTAGAAGTGGTGCACCTGTGGTTTACAGCCGTCTTTCAGTGTCAGACCATAGACATTCATAAAGTAGGGGTCTGTAATGAAAAATTGCATCGAGACTTCCTTGCCATTAAAAACAAATGTGTTGTTGTTGCCGCCGTCCAAGGGCGTGCCCATCGAGGCCGATGCGGCAGCTACGCACGACTCCCGCCGGAGCAGATCCATGAACGTGTGAATGGCGTCGGGATGACCGCTATTGAAAGTCGATATCACAAGGATATTGTCCTTGTTGAAGCCCAACGGTGCGTTGACGAGATGTCGCAACTGTGCCAGCATAATGAGGGCGCAGCCTAACATCGTGATGGTGATGATGTTCTGAAAGACGATGAACACACGGCTGAGCACCATCTTGGTCTGATGGGCAAAGGTACCTTTGATAATCTCAATGGGTTTCACGCGCGAGGTGATGAGGCCGGGGATGATGCCCGACAACGTACCGATGACGGCGATAAGCAACAGCGAAAGACCGATACAAGCCGGACTAAACAACCGGGAGACCTGCAGCGCGGTGTCAAGCTGATGGCCCATGACTGGTGCGAAAGCCACGGCCAACAACAAAGCCACCATCCAAGCCACAAGGCAGAGCAGCGTGCTCTCTGCCACAAGCTTGGCAAACACGCTACGCCGGGTGGCACCGAAGAGCTGTCGGGTAGCCATCTCGCGGGCACGGCGGCCGGAGAGTGCCACGGTGAGATTGATGTAGTTGGTCACGGCAAAGAGCAGGATGAGCAGCGTGGCTACTATCAGGATATTGATGAGTGTGGAGTTGCCACGCCGTGTGACATCGTTGCCAGAGTCTATTTTTGAGAGATAGAGATGAGAGAAAGGAGTGGTAAAGAACGAGAGCTTAATGCTGGACATTTTTTCTTTTGGCCAAAATGTAAGGATGAGCTTTGAGAGTTCTTTTGCCCGTCCGGCAAACGTGTGGCCTGGATGCATGAGCAGGAAGACGCTGCACCCTATGAGGTTAATGCCGCCCTGCTCAAACGACTCGTCTGTATTGGCATAGTTGAATCGCTTACCTTCCTGTGCGAAGTTCATCAGCACATCGGGGTGGTTGAACACCGTGTTGTCCATGTCCTGCATGACGCCGGTGACACGGAATCGGACGGTGTCGCTCATGCTCACCATCTGCCCCATCGCCTCGGCGGAGCCGAAGAGCTTGCGGGCGTAGCTTTGGGTGATGACGATGCCATTCTCATCGTTGAGGCAGGTCCGGCGGTCACCTTCGAGGAGCTGGTAGTCAAAGACATGGAAGAAGGTGGTGTCGACGACCAAGATGTTGGCAGGCATGTAGTCACCACCGACACTGAGCCAGGCATTGGCGAAACATGCGCCGCAGGCGCTCTCTATCTCCGGGTACTGCTCGCGCAGGTGCTTGATGTTCACGTGGTGAGTGCCTTCGCAGACGTTGCCGTCGCCGAAATCGGTGCCCAGCGCTTCTATCCGGTCGGCATTGGCCACCTGCTTGTCGATGCTCTTCTCCTGCCAGGTGTAGAGGCCGATGAGCATGACAAACATCAGTGACACACTCAGTCCGAAGACATTGATGAGGGTATAGCCCTTGTTGCGGGAAAGGAAAACGAAATAGCTCTTCATCATTTTATCTTTAGTTCTTTATAATCCTTATAGCTCTCGTAGCCGCTCACGATGACGCGCTCGCCGGGCTCCAGTCCCTCCAACACTTCATAGTACTGCGGGTTCTGCCGTCCGATGCGTATGTTGCGGCGGTAAGCCTTGTAACCGGAAGCGTCGAGCACGAAGATCCACGAGCCGCCGGTGGTACTGTAGAACGTACCCTTGGGGATGATGATGGCCTTCTTCGACTCGCCGAGCTGCAGGTCGATGTAGTAGGTCTGCCCCGTGCGGATGTTCTGTGGGCGGGCGCCACGGAAGACGAAGTCAATCTTGAAGTGGCCTTCGTGCACCTCGGGATAAACCTTGCGAACCTCAAGGCGGTAGGTTCTGCCATTCTGCGTGAACGTAGCAGCAAGTCCGCTGTGCACGCGGTCGATGTAGTGCTCATCGACCTGTGCCTCCACCTTGTAGTCGCTGAGGTCGTTGATGACGCCAATCTTCTGCCCCGGTGTGATGCTCTGTCCTAACTCCACGTCGAGCAGTCCCACCTCACCGTCAATAGATGAGCGCACGTCGAGCTTGGCCTTACGCTGCCGGACAAGTTCCACATTGCGCTGCATAGAGGCAAGGTTGTCGCTCATCTGGTTCATCTGTGCCCACCGCATCTGTGCACTCTTGCTGAGTCGCTGACGGATGAGGCTGTTCTTCTCCACGGCGAGCCGATAGTCTTCCTTGGCCTTGAGATAGTCCTCACGCGAGTTAAGTTGCTCTTTCTGCAAGGCGGCCTGATGGTTCAATGCCCGTTTCTTGGTCTGCACGTCCATAGCGAACTGGGCAGCTTCCGTGCGGTTGCTGAGCTGGTCCTGCTCCATGGAAAGCTGTGTGTTGCGCAGCATGTCCTGCTTCTCGGCCAGCTCGCTCTCGGCGTTGAGAATTTCAAGGTCGAGGTTCGAGTTGCTCAGCTTGACGATGATGTCGCCTTTGTGTACCTTCGATCCTTCGTCAACGACCTTCTCTACGACGGTGCCGCCTTCCTCAGGCGATATCTGCACCACCTGGATAGGCACCACATTACCGTCCACACTCACATAGTCGTTGAACTGTGCGTCCTCGACGGTGGCAATGCTCAGCCCGTGCTCGTCGACCTGCAACGATGAGGTGAAGTTGCTCTGAGCCAGCCAGACCAACAGCGCTATGACGACCACCCCCCCGCCTATCCACGGCCAGTACTTACGTGGCACACGGTATTTTTTCTGTTTGATTTCTATATCCATAGTCTATTATAGTTTCCCATTGATGAAATAATTGACCAGTCGTGCCTTCAAAGCCAGCATCATCTCGCTTTGCAACAGCAGCAGGCGACTTTGCAAGAGTGTCTGCGCCGTGGTGTGCAGGTCATAGACGCTGAGCATACCTTCCTCGTATTTGCGATTAGAGAGATGATGCGCCAACGAGTCGGCGCCCACCTTGCGTTGGAGTTGTTCTACCTCACGGGCATAGCCACGGTAGTCGAGTACAGCCTGCAGTGCATCATCGTGTTGCTTGCGGCGCGCGTCGGCGAGGTCGAGTTGCGCTTCCTGCCAGTCGGTCTTGGCCCGACGGACTCTGTTCCACGACGAAGCATTGAAGACAGGGATGGAGAGCGTCATATAGATATACTCACCCATGTTGTTGCGAAATTGCGAACCAAAGCCCTCAGCCGCGTAGCCCGCTGTGAGATTTTTATAGTAATTGGTGGCCACGCCGCCTCCCAAGCTCAGTTTGGGAAGTAAGGCAGCCCGTTGTATCTTCCACTCCATGCGTGCATGCTCCGCCTTAGCTTCTGCCACCGTCACGGCCGGACGCTCAGCGAGGAAGAAACCGTGGCGCATGAGACTGTCACAGGCTGTACGGCTGGTAGGAAGGGTGGCGGCTGCGTGGACATCAACGGGCAGAGTGCTCACTGCAAGGCTGTCGTCGCCCGGAAAGTTCATCGCGGTCTTCAAGTCGTTCAGGGCTTTGTCGGCGAGATGACGCTGGTGAAGCAGGTTATAATCATCCTCGGCGATCTGGCTCTCCACCTGCACCACGTCGGGACGGCTCTTCTCTCCCAACTCAAAGAGTCGCTGCGTCTTCACCAACAGCGCCTTGGAGTCACGCCATTTCTCTTCGGCAAGGGCGATAGAGCGACGGGTGTACACCGCGTCGACATATTTCTCCATGACCGTGATGGCCTTGTCATCACGTGCCTGCTGCACGGCCAACTGTGCTGAAGCTCTGTCGAGACGGGCCTGACGGAATGCGTTCCAAGTGGCACCACCGTCGAAGAGCGTCATGGAGGCGCCCAACGAATAGTAGTTGTTGAACGTAGTGACATTATTATAGGTATTGGTCTCCGGGTCGATGTTGCGTCCCCAGCTGTACTGTCCGTTGACTTCCGCCGACATACTAGGCAGAAAGTTGAGCAGCGACGTGCGATAGTCGATACGCTTCTGCTCCTGTTCCAGCGTCTGTCGTCTCACCTCGGAGGCGTGCTCTTGGGCATAGGCAATGCAACGGTCGAGGGTCCACGGCTCCTGCCCCTGGACGCTCAGGCTCACAAAGAAGCCCATGATGAGGATATAATGCTTTGTTTTCATACACTGACAATAGTGCCAATGGCGTGCCAAAAACGTAAGTCGCTGTTTACTAAACATCTGCAAGAGGTCGCCACAAATACCAGTGTACAATAAATGGACACTGTATGTACAAGAATTAGACACCGCAAGCAGCTTTCCTCGTATTCACGCAAGCAATGATGAATAAAAAGTCTCGAAAGAATTTGTTAGTGCAACTAATATTAGTTACTTTTGTAGAAAGTAAGAGTATAGAAAAAGGGAAGAAGCACCATGAAACACGGCACACTACTCGTCGTCGACGACAATCGTAACATCCTCACCACGGTGAAGATGGTGACCGAGCAGACCTTTGAGCGCATCATCTGCCTGACCAGTCCCTCCGGGCTCGTCACCCGACTGCGTGAGGACCAACCCGATGTAGTGCTGCTCGACATGAACTTCCACAGCGGCATCAACAACGGCAACGAGGGACTCTTCTGGCTCCGGGAGATCAAGAAAGCGCGGCCGCAGACCGCCGTCGTGCTCTTCACCGCCTACGCCGATATAGAGTTGGCTGTGACAGGACTGAAGGATGGAGCCACAGACTTCATCGTCAAGCCCTTCGACAACCATCAACTCATAGAGAAGCTGACCGACGCCTACCAAAAGACACAAAAAAAGAAAACGGCAGCCACGGCAGCGTCGGAGATGATATGGGGCACCTCGCCCGCCATGAAACGATTGCACGACATGGTGGAGAAGGTGGCAGCCACCGACGCCAACATCCTCATTACCGGCGAGAACGGTACGGGCAAAGAAGTACTCGCCAAAGAGATACACCGGCTCTCGAAGCGCGCTGGCAAAGCGCTGATGCCCATCGACCTGGGTGCTGTCACGGAGACGCTCTTCGAGAGTGAGCTCTTCGGCTATGTCAAAGGGGCCTTCACCGATGCCAAGACCGACAAGCCCGGTAAGTTTGAGCTCGCTGAGGGCGGCACGCTCTTTCTCGACGAAATTGGCAACCTCAGCTACGCGCTTCAAGCCAAACTGCTCACCGCCCTGCAACGGCGCACCATCGTCAGAGTCGGCGGCAGCAAGCCGATAGTCATTGACGTGCGCGTCGTCTGTGCCACTAATCGCAACTTAGAGGAGATGGTGCGGCAATGTGCGTTCCGCGAAGACCTCCTCTACCGCATCAACACTATCCAACTGCACCTGCCACCTCTGCGTGAGCGCACAGACGACATCATGACCTATGCCAACTCTTTTCTCCACCGCTATGCCCACCTATATAATAAGGAGGGGATGACGTTTGCTCCTGAGGCCCAAGAGAAGATAGAGCGCTTGCCATGGTACGGCAACATCCGTGAGCTGCAACATGCCGTGGAGAAGGCTGTCATCCTCTCCGACGGTACAACGATACTTTCCGACGACATTGAAGGTTCTGCCACGACGCGCCCTCAACCGACCAACGACATCCAACGACTCGACGATATGGAGCGCGAGATGATTGCCAAGGCCATCACGGAATGCGAGGGAAACCTCTCGCACGTGGCTTCACAATTAGGCATCTCCAGACAGACGCTGTACAACAAGATGAAAAAATACGGGATATAAGAAGCCATCAACCCCACCCTAACCCTCCCCAAAAGGGAGGGAGACAAGAAACCAATTATGAATTAAACAAGCCACCGAGTATAGAGGGAGACAAAACATCGGTTATATATGACACACCTTATATATATATGACACAGCTTGAATACTACATTCTCCTTGCCATTGCCACCGTTATCATCGTGACGTTGTTGACTATGGTAATTTTGCTGTGGCGACGCAACCACCGCACAGTGAGTAAGGTGGCCTTTCTGTTCAACGCCATCGACAACGGGGACTACGCCTTCCGCTATTCCGAAGACCGGAGAGGCGATGCCATGATCAACCAATCGCTCAACCGCATCAAGGAAATCCTACAACACGCACGCGATGAACAGATAGAAAAGGAGAAGTACTTTGAACTCATCCTTGACTCGGTGGACACGGGTGTTCTGATTGTCAACGAGGAACGGGGACTGGTGCTTAGAAGCAACAAAGCCGCACGCAAACTATTGAACCGCGAAGCCATCACACATATCAGTCAAGTCAGCGACACTTTGAAGAAGTTCTCCGTACGCGAGACTCACACGATCCTGCAACAGCGTCGCGTACGCATCATCGCCTTCAGTGACATCGGCGGCGAGCTGGCCAACCAGGAGATCGACTCATGGGTACGCCTCATCCGTGTGCTCACCCATGAGATCATGAACACGCTCACACCAGTCATCTCGCTCAGCGAAGCCCTGTTGCCACAGGCTGAAGGCGAACAGCACGAGGGACTGGAGGTGATCCACCAGACCAGCAAGGATCTGATTCGCTTCGTGGAGAACTACCGACAGTTCACCCATGTGCCCACGCCGCAGCCGTCACCCTTCGACGTGAAGCCTTTCCTGCAACGCATGGCTACACAAGCCAAACCATTACTCCACAAGGATGTAACGATCACTATCAGCGTAGAACCCGACGATCTGATGGTTTACGCCGATGAGGGACTCATCGCCCGTGTGGTGAGCAACTTACTGAAAAACGCGGCAGAGGCCACTTCAGAGGGACAACACATCAGCCTGCACGCCTTTTCCGACACCGATGAATCGGTTGTCGTAGATATCAGTGACGATGGTGAGCCGATACCGCGGGACGTTGCCACACATATCTTCATCCCCTTCTTCACCACCAAAGACGAAGGTAGCGGCATAGGACTGTCTATCTCACGCCAGATCATGCGGGTGAGCAACGGCTCCATCGCCCTCCTGCCCGACCGCCACGATGGACAGACGACGTTCCGGCTGAGGTTTCAATAGCGGCATCGCGTCACCTTCATGGCACGGTGTTTGTTAAAACCATTCTGAACATACACATTATTATATATATAGCACAAGATGAAAGTATTACTGATCAATGGCAGCTCTCATAAAGAGGGCAACGCCTTCCATGCGTTGAGCATGGCCGCAAAGACGTTGGAAACACAGGGCATAGAGACGGAAATCGTGCAGTTGGGCAACAAGCCGGTGCGCGGATGCATCGCCTGCGGCGGATGCAAGAAGAAGAACAACAGCCGCTGTGCGTTCGACGATGACGTGTGTAACGGCTTTCTGGCAAAGGCTGAGCATGCTGACGGATTCATATTTGGCTCACCGGTGTATTTTGGTCAACCCAACGGCACCTTACTCGCCGTAGTGCAGCGTATGCTCGTGGCCGGTGGCAGTCTGATGAAAAATAAGCCTGTGGCTAATGTAGCGGTGTGTCGTCGCGGAGGTGCCACGGCGGCCTACCAGACCATGAACATGGCGTTTGAGATGATGAACATGCCCATCGTCACTTCGCAATACTGGAATATCGTCTACGGACTGAAGCCCGGTGAGGCGGATCTTGACGAGGAAGGTATGCAGACGATGCGCACGATGGCCAACAACATGGCTTGGCTGTTGAAGCGTATCCACCAGGGCGGCGACCCACAGTATCCGGAGAGAGAAGCGTGGACACCGATGAATTTCATCAGGACTTCCAAGTGATAGTAACAAGCATAAAAAAAGGACTGCCATCTCTGGCAGTCCTTTTTTTATGCTTCAATCTTCCATGCTCACAGAGGGAGCATGGAAAAAGAAATGCTAAAACAGATTAATCGCAGTTAGCGAGCTTGTGATCAGAGCCGAGCACGTCGGTGATCTTCTCCTTGTACATGTCTGTCATGTAAGCACGAGCGACCTTGCCATACTGACGAGGATCGAAGTAGTCAGGATGCAGAGCGAGGGTCTCACGGACACCAGCAGTGTAAGCCAGACGAGAGTCAGAGTCGATGTTGATCTTGCAGACAGCGCTCTTAGCAGCCTTACGCAGCTGCTCCTCTGGGATACCAACAGCGTCGGGGAGCTTGCCACCGTACTGGTTGATGATGTCGACATACTTCTGAGGAACAGAAGAAGAGCCGTGAAGCACGATTGGGAAGCCAGGGAGCTTCTTCTCAATCTCTGCCAGCACGTCGAATGCCAATGGAGGAGGAATCAGACGACCTGTCTTCGGGTCACGTGTGCACTGCTCGGGCTTGAACTTGTAAGCACCGTGAGAAGTGCCGATGGAGATAGCCAGAGAGTCGCAACCAGAGCGCTCGCTGAACTCGATCACCTCCTCAGGACGTGTATAGTGAGACTTCTCAGAAGCAACCTCGTCCTCAACACCAGCGAGGACACCCAACTCTGCCTCAACAGTTACGTCGAACTGATGAGCATAGTCTACGCACTTCTTGGTGAGCTCGATGTTCTCATCGAACGGCTTAGAAGATGCGTCGATCATGACAGAAGAGAAGCCCATGTCAACACAGCTCTTCACCAGCTCAAAGCTGTCACCGTGGTCGAGGTGCAGCACGATCTCAGGATGGTTGCAGCCCAAAGACTTAGCATACTCCACAGCGCCCTCTGCCATGTAGCGGAGGAGGATAGGATTAGCATAGTTGCGGGCACCCTTAGACACCTGAAGGATCACCGGAGAGCGAAGCTCGGAAGAAGCTGTGATGATAGCCTGGAGCTGCTCGAGGTTATTGAAGTTGAATGCTGGGATAGCATAGCCGCCATTAACGGCTCTCTTGAACATCTCGCGTGTGTTGACGAGACCAAGATCTTTGTAATTTACTGCCATAATACTTAATAATTATGTTTAGAATGAAATCTACTATTTATTATATGAGTGATATAGTGACTTCGCAGCGGCGTTGTAGGCTCGCTGTTTTTATCAATTGCAAACTTAACAATTTATTTTCTTACTACAAAATGTTTCTTGATAATAAGTACAACAAGAAGGTTAAAAAAGTTTATTTCGGTCTTTCCCTCTGCCCCTTGCACTGCTGTTTGTCATTTAAAGTTTACAATTCTCCACCATCCAACACATTATCTTTTTTCGATGCTGCCATGCCTAACGTGAGTCTATAGACGACATGGAGCATGAGATAGCGTGGGATGGAGTTGGTCCAAGTCTCCGTGCGCCCCTGCTCGTTGAGCACCAGCGTGGTACTGTTGAGGTTGCCCAGAATATCATAGGCGTCGAGCATGAACGTGAGCCGGTCGTGCACCAGCTTTTTCGAGAGTCTTGCGTTCCACACCAGTTCGCTGCGGTTCATCTGCCCATCGTTATATCCCATACGTCTGTAGTCGGTGATGTCAGACGACAAGTCTATGCCCCAAGGCATCGTAATGTTTGCACCAAGTCGCAGGTTACAGTCCCACGCATTGACCGTTTGGAAGTCGCACCGTCGGCTGTTGGCGTTGTGATAGGCAACACGGCATTCAGCGAAGGCATGCAGCCGGGTGTCGAGTTGATAGTCGAGTTCCAGTTGATTATTCAGTTCCCAACTGCGTACCGTGCTTCGCGAGTTGTCACTTCCTTCCACGGTGGTGAGGTCAACACTGTTGTTGAAGTTAGCGCTGAGGTCATTCTGCATTCTCCATCTCATAGCCTTGTCGAGTGGTGTTGAGAAACTCATACCTGCCGACGCGCTCCAGTTGCCGTTGACATTGGTCTGCTGCGTAGTGGTCACACCGGTCTGCTTGTCATAGACGACAGCAGACGCGAGGGCGTTGTGAGTGGAACGGAATCCCAGCATGAAGTTCATCATCCGCTGCGTGGCCAGCCGGAAGAGCGACGCGCTGAGGCTGACGTTGTGGCTGCGTGCCTTTTTCAGATTCGGATTACCCAGCATCACGTCGAGCGGATTGGCATCATCGCGGATGACGAGGAGCGTGGAGAGTTCAGGCACACTCTGCGATGTGGAGTAAGAGCATTCGACAAAGCGTGTACCGGTGGAGTCATTGAACTGGTATCTAAAGTCCACCATCGGATTAAAGAAAGTATTGTGGCGCTCCTTTTCATAGTCTTTGTTACGGAAATAGGTCAGGCGCTCACGTTTCCACTCCAGCGGCAGACGGGCCGAGAGCGTGATCTGTGGTTTTGCCGTGCCGTCGCCATGCGTGAAGTAAAGCGAGGCCTCAGCCGTCTGCTGTGTCGTATGTATACTGCTGCGATAGCTGTTGCTGTTGTCAATAGCGGCAAGCAGGGCATGCCGCTCCGAGGGCAGCATGCCGAGGGTATAGTCCTGTTCGCGGTAGCCTTCTACCTGATCGATGCGGTAGAGATTGTAACGTGTGTTGTCGTAGCTCTGACGGATGATGTAAGACGGACGCAGGTAGAGGCTGTTCAGTCCCACGGTATCGTTGACGAGCTGACAGGCATAGAGTGCCGATCCCTCCATGTTGAGATGATGATCCGGCGTTTGGGAATACTGGTATCGGTGATCCTGCCGGTTCTCCGTGCCGAGGTAGTCGATGCGGTTCATGGCAAAACGGTCGTTGGTAGTCTTGCCATAGTCGAGGTTACCATTGAGCGAGAGCTCGTCATTGCCACTGCTTCCGATACGCACACGGTCGTAGAGACTGAGCGAAGCATTGTAGGAGTTGCCGTGGAACTGATTATCGTTTTTCACTCGGTTGATGGCGCGCTTCAGGAGCCGTGCGCTGGCATCAGCCATAAACAGGCTGTCGAGGATTGCGTCTCCTCCCGGCCTGCTGTTGAACAGTCCCGAGCGTCCGTTTCCATTTCCGTGGTTGCGACTATAAGCACCGGAAAGCGTACCACCAAGCATCTGATGTATGGGTGTCAGTCCGAAAGAAGCATCCGCGGACCACTGCCGACTGACATTGCGCGTGGTATTGCGGTCGATCTGATAGATGTCGCCACCGGTGAGAAACGTCTGTTCCGTGGTACGTGTGCGTGTCTCGTTGTCGTCCGAGGCATAGCTGAGCGACGTATCGAAGTAGGCATCTTCTGTTTTACCATCCCGTCGGTACTCTGCTCCCAGGTTTCTGACCGAGGCCAACCCGCCTCCCGCGTCAGGTACCGAGCTGATGCTTCCGTTCTCTCCCGGCACCGAGGTGTCTCCGACATTGTTTGTAGATCCCGTCAGCGTGAGCCGCTCCTTGGGTGTGTAGTACATCGAGAACAATCGTGCGGCATAGCGATTGTTGGTACCGCCCGCGACATCGGCGTTGGCCAGGAGTCCATGTTTGTATTCGCGTTTCAGCGTCACGTCGAGGACATAGCTCTTGTCACCCATGTCGCGCCCCATGAGTCGGCTTTCCTGCCCTTGCTTGTCATAGGCCTTGACCTTGTCGACGGTGAAGGCGGGCAGGTTCTCCAGAGCTTTCTTCATGTCGCCTTTGAAGAAGTCGCGGCCGTCGATGAGCAGCGAACTCACAGCCCGTCCGTTGACTTTGATGACCCCATTGTCCAGTGTAGTGCCCGGCATCTGACGGATGAGCGCGTCGAGCATGGATCCCTCGCTGAGGTTGAGTGCGGAAGCATCGTAGACGAGCGTGTCGCCACGCATCACCATCTTGATCTTTGTTGCCTTCACGACCACCTCGCTGAGCGTGTGCACATCGGGCAGCAGCGCGATGTCGTCGATCTGCTGTTCATTGACGCGGTTGGCCATACGCACGGTGACGCGACGATAGGTAGTCTGATAGCCAAGGCTGGAGCAGCGCAACAGATAGGTAGAGTCGTTATCAACATCTATCTGATAGACAAAGACCTTCCAACCGAAGATCTGCCGTTCTGTCGTGGTCGTGGACTTGATGACCGAGGAGTCGCGGGGATTGAGCAGCTCCACGACGGCGCCCGCCAAGTCCTCATGGGTCTTGCCGTCCACTACCCTGCCTACGATGTGGCGGGCAGCAGCGGAAAGGAAGGAGAGGGAGAAGAGAAGGAAAAAGAGCAGGCGACGCATGTACACAATGATGAATGATGAATGATGAAGGGGAGCGCAAAGAGCCAGTGGGACGCTGCACAGCACCGTCTTACAGAGCCGAGCAGGACTTATACCTAAAAAAGGAAAAGCCAGTGCAAACAGACAAGGGAGGAAGCAACTAAGCAAGGGAGAGAGCAAACAAGCAAGGGAGCCCCCAGCCTCTCCGCGCCCTCTGACCCCTTGAAGCAATTCACTCCCCTCTCCTTGGGAGAGGGGCAAGGGGGTGAGGCTTCTTATTCTTTCTTCCTTGTCAACTCCGACGCGAAGAGCAGCACAACAAAATAGCCAAGGAACGGGATGATAAACGGCATGCTCATCATGTGGGTGGCGTCTGCTATGATACCCATCAGCAAGAAGCCGCAACCGCCGATAGGTGTCATCATCAGCAACGACGACGCACTCTTCGTCAGATTGCCCAAGCCATGCAAGGCCAAAGAAAAGATCGTGGGGAACATGATAGCTTCAAAGACATAGTTGCATACAAGGGCCACCATCGACACCTTGCCGAGGTTGAGCATCACCAAACCAATACACACTACACTGCCTATGGCACAGTAGAGAAGCATATGCTCTGCCTTGACACGCCGCATGATCCAACTGCCCACAAAGCGACCGACCATGAAGAAAGCCAAAGCCACAGTAAGCACCACCGAAGCGGTATTGTCACTCATCCATCCTTTGCCGGTGACATAGTTGATGAAATAGCTGTTGATGGAGATCTCCGCCACCTCGTATGCCAGTAAGGAGAAAAGTCCGAAAACAAACATCGGATGATGTCGGAACAGCTTGTTGATACGTGTACCCTGCGAACGGTCTTCCTCGGTCTCCTGATGCTTGATTTCCGGAAGGTTCACGCGTGAGAACACCACGGCAATGATCAGAACCACGATACCCAGCACGGTATAGGGGATGACGATGTTGCCACCACGGTCAGTGCCATTGAAGAGGAACTGTCCTATGAGGAAGGTGGCACTCAGCGATCCCAGTCCGTTGAACGACTGGCTGAAGTTGAGGCGGCTCGTAGCCGTGCGCGGATCACCGAGCTCCGTGACGTATGGGTTGGCAGAGGTCTCCAAGAAGACCAGACCGCAACCAATGATAAACAAAGCCGCAAGATAGGCATAGAACGTACCAGCCTCAGCACCCGGAATGAAGAGCAAGGCACCAATGCCAAAGAGCAGCAGACCGAATACCACACCCAAGCGATAACCACGCCGGTTGATGAACCAACCGGCCGGTATGGCCATAATGAAATAGCCAAGATAGGTTGTCACCTGGATGAGTGAGGACTGGGTAATGGAAATATCAAGCGCATTCTGGAAATGTTTGTTGAGCACATCAAGGATCGCACGGGCAAAGCCCCAAAGAAAGAAGAGAGAGGTGACAAGGATAAAAGGCAGAAGATAGTTGCGATTGGTCAGTGCCGCACGCCTTTTCTCTGGTGATCCCCCTCCACAGTATGGCTGATTTTCTTCTGTATGATTATTGGCCATCATGAATCTGTATATACGGAGTTCTGAAACTCTATATAATAATGTGTGTATTGTGAGAAAAAACAACAGGAAGGACGGTCTGCCCCTCCTTATTCATTTAGATCTCAACCATTATTTCTCCTTGTTGGGATCGATCACTTTCCATACGCAGGCAGACAAAGCACCGCCAGCCATAGGTGCTACGATGAAAATCCAAAGATTGCTCAATGCAGTGCCACCTTGGAACAGAGCCGGGCCAATCGAACGGGCCGGGTTTACAGAAGTACCTGTATAACGGATGCAGGCTAAATGCACAAGCACCAAAGAGAGACCGATAGCCAGACCGGCAAAGTTGTTCGTTGCGCCATTGGTCTTAGCCGTAGCTCCCAACACCACTAACACAAACACAAAAGTGAAGAACATCTCTGCCAAGAAGCCGCCAAACACAGTCACTTTCGTGCCTGCTCCATCCAAAGACTGCAAGTCATTTGCACCAGTGCCAACAAGACCCGCTGCTGACGTAAGCAAATAAAGAATGGCTGCGCCAAGAATACCTCCAATGACCTGGAAAAGCATATACATGCCAGCATCCTTGCTGCTCATACGACCGCTGAGCCATACACCCAACGTGATAGCCGGATTGATATGGCATCCCGAGATGCCACCAATCGTGTAAGCCATGGAAACAACTGCCAAGCCAAAGGCTATTGCCGTACCAACCACAGCTGCCTGATTATTGACAGGATCACATCCTAAAGACACAGCTGCACCACAGCCCATCAATACCAGCACCATCGTGCCTACCATTTCTGCTAAATACTTTTTCATAAATCTATATATTATAAAAAAACAATCTACTTCTAACCAAATAAACGCAAAGATACAGAAATTATTTTAAAACTACAAACAACAGTGCTGTTTTATGCTGTTTGAGCACTCTTCAGATTAATACTATTTTGTCTGCTATATCAACAAAAGCACAACGAATACATATGTCGCAGGTGATATGGAATTCGTAGGCGAGGCACCTGGAGACGGTGTAGCAAGTGACGACGATGATGACGCTGGGACGAATAATTAGGAAATATACCTGTTCTTTAAAGATTATATCGAATCTGTAATTAACAAGGAGGGGGCGCGGCCGTGAGATTGCTCCCCCTTTTTCTTTTTCTGCCCCATCCTATCTTTTTTACCACCTACTTTCTGACACTTTTAGCCATTTGTTAGCGCAAACAACGATTTTGCAAAGTCAAGATGTCATTTTTTCGCTTATTCTCTTTGCAGTTTAATGACAAAACACTATCTTTGCAATATCTAAATCCCTACAACGCGATTTTAACATATAACATATACAACACCTATTAACTATGAGTGAAAAAACGAGCGAGAAGAGAGTTTATCTCTTTGGAAACGGTAAGGCTGAGGGCCATGCCGACATGCGCAACCTTCTTGGTGGCAAAGGAGCCAACCTGGCCGAGATGAATTTGATCGGTGTGCCCGTGCCACCGGGATTCACCATCACCACAGATGTCTGCAACGAGTATTTCGAGAAAGGCAAGGCCGACGTGGTCGCTTTACTCAAGGATGACGTTGTCAATGGCGTGAAACACGTCGAGAAACTCATGGGTCTGAAGTTCGGCGACGCGAAGAACCCGCTTCTCGTCAGCGTGCGCTCCGGCGCGCGTGCCTCTATGCCGGGTATGATGGACACCATCCTCAACCTCGGTCTCAACGATGAGGTAGTCAAGGGACTTGCTGCCAAGACGGGCAACGAACGCTTTGCCTATGACAGCTACCGCCGATTCGTACAGATGTACGGCGACGTGGTCCTCGGCATGAAGCCGGTCAACAAGGAAGACATCGATCCCTTTGAAGCCATCATCCAGAAAGTAAAGGCTCAGCGCGGCATCCGTCTCGACAACGAGATGAACACCGACGAGCTGAAGAGTCTCGTCGTTCTCTTCAAAGACTATATCAAAGAGCGCACCGGCCGTGAGTTCCCCTCCGACCCGATGGAACAGCTTTGGGGCGCCATCTGCGCCGTCTTTGACTCTTGGATGAACGACCGCGCCATCCTCTATCGCAAGATGGAGGGTATCCCGCAGGAATGGGGTACCGCCGTCACTGTCATGGCCATGGTATTCGGCAACATGGGCAACAGCTCTGCCACGGGTGTCTGCTTCAGCCGCGACGCTGCCACGGGCGAGAACCGCTTCAACGGCGAGTATCTTGTCAACGCACAGGGTGAGGATGTTGTCGCCGGAATCCGCACACCGCAGCAGATCACCAAGGAAGGCTCGCTCCGCTGGGCTAAACAGCAGGGCATCGACGAGGCTTCACGCGCCAGCAAATATCCTTCCATGGAGGAATCCATGCCCAACATCTACGCACAGCTCAACGACCTGCAGGATAAACTCGAAAAACACTACAACGACATGCAGGACATGGAGTTCACCGTGCAGGAAGGCAAGCTCTGGTTTCTCCAGACCCGCAACGGCAAGCGCACGGGTACGGCAATGGTGAAGATCTCCATGGATCTGTTGCGTGAGGGACTCATTGACGAGAAGACTGCTTTGGAGCGCTGCGAGCCCAACAAACTCGACGAACTGCTCCACCCGGTCTTCGACAAGGAGGCTAAGGCTCAGGCTCGTGTGCTCACACGCGGACTGCCCGCATCGCCGGGTGCAGCCTGCGGCCAGATCGTTTTCTTCGCCGATGATGCTGAGAAATGGCATGCCGACGGCCATCAGGTGGTGATGGTGCGTATCGAGACCTCGCCTGAGGACCTCGCCGGCATGAGTGCCGCAGAAGGTATCCTGACGGCTCGCGGAGGTATGACATCACACGCCGCCGTGGTGGCCCGCGGCATGGGCAAGTGCTGTGTCAGTGGTGCCGGTGCCATCAATGTCGACTACAAGGCCCGCACCGTGGAGATCGACGGCACTGTACTTCACGAGGGTGACTACATCTCTCTCAACGGTTCTACCGGTGAGGTCTACTTCGGCGAGGTGAAGACACGTCCCGCCGAGGTCACAGGCGACTTTGCTGAGCTGATGAAGCTCTGCAACAAATACACCCGACTCGTCGTCCGCACCAATGCCGACACGCCTCACGACGCTGAGGTGGCCCACAACTTCGGTGCCGTGGGCATCGGCCTGTGTCGTACCGAGCACATGTTCTTCGAGAACGAGAAGATCAAGGCCATGCGCGAGATGATCCTCGCTGACAGCAAGGGAGGCCGCGAGAAAGCCCTCGCCAAACTGCTGCCCTATCAGAAGCAGGACTTCTATGGCATCCTGAAGTGCATGGACGGCATGCCGGTGAACATCCGTCTGCTCGACCCGCCTCTCCACGAGTTCGTGCCCCACGACCTGAAAGGCCAGGAAGCCATGGCCAAGGAGATGGGTGTCAGCGTGAAAGTGATCCAGGACCGCGTGCAGAGTCTGAGCGAGCACAACCCGATGCTCGGCCTTCGTGGCTGCCGTCTGGGCAATACGTTCCCCGAGATCACGGCCATGCAGACACGCGCCATCCTCGGTGCTGCCATCCAGTTGAAGAAGGAAGGCCTCGATCCTCATCCGGAGATCATGGTGCCGTTGGTAGGCATTGTCAATGAGCTCGATGCCCAGGAGAAGGTCATCCGCGAGACCGCCGAGAAGCTCTTCGCCGAAGAGGGTGTGGAGATCCCGTTCAAGATCGGTACGATGATCGAGGTGCCGCGCGCTGCCCTGACAGCAGACCTCATCGCCCAGAAGGCTGAGTACTTCAGCTTCGGTACCAACGACTTGACGCAGATGACATTTGGCTACAGCCGCGACGACATCGCCAGCTTCCTGCCGTCGTATCTGGAGAAGAAGATCCTCGACGTCGATCCGTTCCAGGTTCTCGACCAGCGCGGCGTGGGCCAGCTCATCCGCATGGCTGTGGAGAAGGGCCGCTCGACCCGTCCTGACCTGAAGTGCGGTATCTGCGGTGAGCATGGTGGTGAGCCTTCGTCGGTGAAGTTCTGCCATCGTGTGGGTCTCGACTACGTGAGCTGCTCACCGTTCCGTGTACCTATCGCCCGTCTGGCTGCCGCCCAGGCTGCCGTGGAGGAGGCATAAGCCCGAATACATTCTGTTTTCCCTTATACAAGGCAAATGCTTGGTTATCCAGGCATTTGCCTTGTTTCGTTTATGTCCTTTTCCCGTTTGGTTTATGAGATTTTCCCGTTTTGTTTGCAGAATTACGGCTGTTTGTTGATGGTCAAACAATTGTCGTACATATAGTCAAACATTTGTTAGATATTTGGTCAACAATTGTCAGCCAATTGGCTGACGACCGTTTGACCATCTTTCCGAAAGCGTTTTTATCGTTTTCTTATTGCTCAAATCGGTTTACATAACAGTTCTTCGAATTCTGCCAAGCGTTTTGCATTCATGGAGATCTGTGTAAATCTGTGAGACATAATAACTCCGTGTGAGCCCAATACGTTCATCCACGTGAAAAAAAGCAGCGCACGCTTTGTATTCTCATGATTAATCTCTATTTTTGCAAAGTAATAGCGTAAACAAGAATAAAGCATGACCATGAAAGATACCACGAGGCTGACCGTATTCAAGGCCAGCGCCGGCAGCGGCAAGACCTACCGACTGGCACTGGAATACATCAAGCTGCTGATGGCGGACCCGAAAAACTTCCGCTATATACTGGCCGTGACCTTCACCAACAAGGCCACCGAAGAGATGAAGATACGTATCCTCAGCAAGCTCTTCGCCCTGTCCCACCGTCTGCCCAGTGGCGACGACTATGTCAAGGAGCTCCACCACAGCATGCCGCAGCTCTCCGACGATGACATCCGGCAGCGGGCAACACTTGCGCTCGACGGTATCCTCAACGCTTATCACTATTTCCGCGTGGAGACCATCGACAGCTTCTTCCAACGCATCCTCAGAAACCTCGCACGCGAGCTGGGACTGAAAGCCAACATCAACGTGGGACTCAACGACCGTGAGGTGGAACGGCAAGCTGTCGACAAACTCATCGAGAACATCAACAACGACAAAGACCCGTTGCTCGGCTGGATGATGGACTTTGTCAACGAGCGACTCGACGAGGACAAGAACTGGAACATCATCGGACAGATCAAGGACTTCGGTACCAACATCTACCGCGACTTCTATAAGGAGCACCACGAGCAACTCGAGACGATTCTCTCCAACCCACAGTTCTTCAAGAACTATACCGGTAAGCTTCGGGCCAAAGCAGCGCAAGTCGACAAGGACATGAGCGCTTTGGCTGACCGCTTCCGGACGCTGGTAGACCAATATGGCTTCACCGACAGCGACTTCCCCCGCGGCACCGTACCCAACTATTTCAAGAAGCTGCGCGAGGGCAACTACTGCGATGTCGCACACGCTACCATCGACAAGGCCGGCACGGAGGAATGGACCAAGCTCATCAAGAAAGCGATCAAAGACACTGACAAGGGGCAGACCTTCCACGAGCTGATCGCTCCGCTCATCACCCAAACGGAAAAGCTGCGGCAGAAGGCGGAGAGGGTGAAGTACTCGGTGGAGCTCACTCTCAGAAATCTCAATGAGCTCAGACTGCTCGGACGCATCGCACAGCAGGTCGACGACATCAATGCCGACAACAACAACTTCCCGCTCAGCAACACGCAACAACTCATCAAAGACATGATCGAAGGCAGCGACACGCCGTTTATCTATGAAAAGATCGGCGGCTCGCTGAAGTATATCATGATCGACGAGTTCCAGGATACCAGTGCGGTACAATGGGATAACTTCAAAGTGCTCATCGACGACTGCATCGCCCATCAACCCGGCTCGCTGATCGTCGGTGACGTGAAGCAGAGCATCTACCGATGGCGAGGCGGCGACTGGCGGTTGCTGCAGAGCCTCACCCACGACAAGCATCCCGAGATCAAGGAGGTGAAGCTCGACACCAACTTCCGCTCACAACCGAGGATCATCACCTTTAACAATATGTTCTTCAAGCTGGCGGCAAAGAAGACGACAGAGGCGGCGGTAGCAGAACTCAACGATCACCATGCACCCAAGGACATCATCCAACAAGCCCTGGACATAGAAACGGCTTACCAAGACGTCGAGCAGAAATATCCTGAAGGCAAGGAGCTGATCGGCATGGCCAGAATCAGACTGCTCGACGACGAGGACTATGATCAAGAGACGATGAACCAGATCGAGAGCACCATCGCGGAACTGCTCAAGGCTGGCGTTGCCACAAAGGACATCGCCGTGCTGGTGAGAAAGAACAAACACATCCAAGCCATCGCAGAGTATTTTATGCAACACAGGATTCTCGTCGACGGCAAACCGGCCGACGTGAACCTCGTCAGTGACGAGGCCTTCCGTCTCGACGCTTCCCTTGCCGTAAGAATGCTCATCGGCGCACTGCGCTATCTCGTCCATCCCGACGACAAGCTGACGATCGCCTTCCTTGCCAAGGCTTATCACCGTATCGGAGGAGACAAAAAGGAGGAGGGGCAGGACTTCAAGGGGGATAAGATTCAAAAGGAGGTGATAGATGACAAAGAGGACGCGAATCTCGACACGCGGCTCTTTGTCGGCAAGAGCGACATCGCCACCCTACTGCCCGAGGCTTTGCGCACGGGGCGTGACGAACTGCGGGGCCAGCCCCTCATGATGCTCTTTGATCGCCTCTATGCCATCCTCGGTTTGGAGCGCCTCAACGATGAGAGTGCTTATGTCTGTGCCTTTCTGGACAAGGTAGCGGCGTTGACGCACAGCAAAGCTGTCGGTATCGAGGATGTCCTCAACGCTTGGGATACTGACCTCTGCGGTAAAGCCATCCACAGCGACGACATCAACGGCATCAGACTGATGACCATCCACAAGAGTAAAGGTCTGGAGTTTACCAATGTCATCATCCCTTACTGCGACTGGGACATCGAGCGAAACAACGACACGCTGTGGTTCACTACCGACGGCAAACCGGATCCTTTCAACGAGTTGCCGCTCGTACCCGTGTCACTGCAAAGCAAGAAACTCAAGAACTCGATCTACTCCGACGACTACGACCGTGAACATCTAAAGAATCTCGTCGACAACCTCAATCTACTCTATGTGGCTTTCACGCGCGCGAAGTGCAACCTCTATGTCTTTGGCAAGAAGAATCCCAAGGCGCCCTATCCTTCCAAGATCATCCAGGACGTGGAGGAAGACATGAGGCCGGAATGCACCATTGAGGAGGACGACAAGACGACGACGATCACCTACGGCACATTCTGTCCTACGCCCAAGAAAAGCGACAATAAAGACACGGAGAACGTGTTTCTGGTCGAGGACAAGCCGCTGCGCGTCAACATCAAAAGCTATCCGAAAAAATACGAGTTCAAGGAGAGCAATGAATGCAAAGCCTTCATCATGCCACAGGACGACGAGGACGCACAGACACGACGCGCATATATCGAGACGGGTAACATCCTTCACGAGCTACTCGCCAACATCCGAGACGTCAACGACATCGACCGCGCGATCAACAACATGGAATTCAGCGGTGTGCTCTATGAAAAGCCGATGACACGTGAGAGCCTGCGTGCCATGGTGCACCAGCTCATTGAGAGCCCGGTACCCAAGACTTGGTTCCGTCCGGGACTGAAGGTGATGAACGAGTGCGAGATCCTCTGCTATAACGAGGATCTGGGCACGGTGGAGCCGAAACGGCCTGACCGTGTCATCGACGACGGAAATACAGTGACAGTCATCGACTTTAAGACTGGCTCACCAAGGGCTAAACACGTCGGGCAGGTACAGAACTACATGCGTCTGCTCAGTGAGATAGGATACCGCAATGTCAAGGGCTACCTCTGGTATCTGAGAACCAATACGGTCAGAGCCGTGTAACCTGCATGACACATGATTATGTTCAAGAGAACATAGCTCCATGTTATTTCTCCAAGCCCTCTATCTTCTTGACGCTGCCGCCCAGAGGATCGAGGATCAGGCGTGTGGACTGCTTCTTGCCAAACAGCTCACCGCTCAGCGACCCCACGGTACCGAACTGCGGAGCCACAGCCTCGAAGGTACCCACAAGTTGCTGGTCGCAGACCACGGTGATTTTCATCTTGCCGGGTTGGTTGACGCGCAGTCCTATGTCGTTCTTGTCGTCTTTCTTTTTCTTCTCATCCTCAGCGGCCGGTGCGGCCGGTGTCACAGCATGCTCGTCAGCGACCTCTATATAATAAGGTGTACCCGCATAATCGTCAGCATCGACAAGTCCCATGTGTTTGGAAAAGCGGAAGAGCACATCCTCGCCCTCTTTGACAGGCAGATAGTCCACGGTGGTCCACGTCGTGTCCTTCACGACAGTACCGGTGAACAGTGTCGTCAGGCTCTGCTCCTGCGTGTCGAGGCTTCGTAACATCGTCTTGAGCTGCTCACCATCCTTCGGCATATAGTCGGCCTCGCCTTTGGCCAACTGGCTCCGGCTGTCACGGATGTCATAGATCTCCTGCGCTGTCAACTCCGCCATCTTTGCCGTGTTACTGGCATTGAGAATGTCCGCTGTCATGAAGTCCGCCGGGTTAATCATCTTCGGTTTGGCTGCCGGAGAGAAGCGATGTACGACAGGGCGCAGCGGCTGCGCCTCTGTGTTGATGGCAAGAAGCTGTCCGTTGGGAGCCCGCGTCACGTCGGTGATGCTGTGCTTCTTGTCGAGTTGCAGCGTGAAATGCTTGGCTGTATCCGGTACGGCGACGGGATCCATCTCCAGACCAATGACACGGTAAGTGGTGGAAGCGTCCTCCGAGACATGCTGACGGATATAGCGCATGGCATATTTAGCAAACTGTCCGGGCGTGTATTGCGTCTTCTCCACTTTCACCGTGAAGCGCAGCAAAGTTTTCGGCAGGTAATAGTCAGTACCCTCCACCGACTGTGCATGGCTCTGCATGGCAAACGCGCCAAACAGCAGACTGCCCGCCAAAAGAATTCGTTTATAGTTCATCATTGATATTTCGTCATTTATTATTCATTGATCATTCGGAATTAAATCCATTCAACATTGAACATTCATCATTCAACATTGTTTTCATTCAACACTCATCATTCAACATTCATCATTCCCTCAGTCTTCCAGTCTCAGAAAGGCTTTGGGCAGATAGTTGATGATGTCGCTGGCGATGAGGCTCTCCTTGCCGAGGTCTCTCACAGCCAGGTCTCCGGCCAGACCGTGGAGATACATTCCTAATTGGCAAGCCGTCGCCTGGTCATAGCCACGCGCCAGGAGCCCGGCGATGATACCCGTCAACACGTCACCGCTACCGGCCGTCGCCATGCCACTGTTGCCTGTGGAGTTAAAGACGATATGTCCGTCGGGCTTGCAAAGCGCAGAGTAATGACCTTTGAGCAATATATAGCCTTGGAGGTGCTCGGCCAACTGCCGTGCCTTGGTCAGACGCTCGTAATCGCTCGAACTCGTCACGCCCACCAGCCGGTCAAACTCCTTAGGATGGGGCGTCATGATGATGCCCGGCGGCAACTGCTGCATCCATGCCTGATGGTTGGCCAGCATGTTCAGTCCGTCGGCATCCACCACGATGGGACACTGCGTGCGGCGTATCTGACCGATTAACGCGATGGCGGAGTTCTCGGTCTGCCCCAGTCCCGGGCCGATGGCGAGTGCATCGAACTCCTGGCTCTCCACGCTGTCGGAGAAATAGGTTTCCTCACGATCCATCTGCAACACGGCTTCCGGCACAGCCACCTGCATGATGCCATAGTTGCGCTTCGGCGTATGCACCGTCACCTTACCGGCACCCGAGCGCAGGCAGGCGCGTGTGGTGAGGATGGCAGCCCCTGACATGCCATAGCTACCGGCTATGATCAGCGCGTGGCCCATCGTACCCTTATGTACAAAGTCACCACGGTGGCGCAGACAAGGTATCAAGTCTGTCTCTTCCTGAATGCGACAGCTGACCTCTGTGTCACGGATGTAGTCTGGACTCAGCCGGATGTCCAGCACTCGCAGACGGCCGAGATACTGCTGGCAATCGGTAAGCATCATGCTGAGCTTCTTCTGTTGAAGGGTCAGCGTCAGGTCAGCACGGATGATGTTCTGCCGGACATTATAGGTGTTGTCCTCGCACATCAGACCCGAAGGCATGTCAATGCTCACCACCTTGGCGGCACTCTGGTTGATATATTTCACCAACGAGGCAAAGCCCCCGCTCAGCGGCTTGTTGATTCCCGAACCGAAGAGGCCGTCAACGACAAGCGTCTCCGGCGTGAGCTCGGGTGGATCGAAGTTTAATGTGATCTCTGTGAAATGACTGACTTTCTTGGCGTAGACGAGGCGTTCCTTGTTCGCGGCGCAGTCTTCCGACAATTTGTCATGGATATTGAACAGGTACACGCTCACCTCGTAATGGTTCTCGGCCAGCATACGCGCTACGGCCAAAGCATCACCGCCATTGTTTCCGGGACCGGCAAAGACCACCACGGGCGTGCGGTCGGTCCATTCATCCATGATGGCACGGGTCAGCACCTTGGCAGCGCGCTCCATTAAGTCGATAGACTTCACAGGCTCGTGCTCAATGGTATAATTGTCAAGCTCATGAATCTGAGCAGCTGTAAATATCTTCATATGTAAAAAACAATATGGTGCAAAGATAAAAAAAAGATTGCAGAATGGCAACGTGACAATCGCTTATTTTTGCAAAATAGATTAAATAAAAGGCATAGCTTTCTCATTATTCAGGCATTTTTCGTAATTTTGCATTTATAAATAGGTCATTCAAAACGCATTTCACCATGGATATTGTGAAGATAAAGGACAAAACATTCCGAACATTTATACCAGAGTCAGAGATTCAAAGCAAAGTAAAAGCCGTTGCCGAAAAACTCAATAAGGACATGGCGGGCAAGAACCCGCTGTTTCTCGCTGTGCTCAATGGGTCGTTTATCTTTGCGGCTGATCTGATGCGCTACCTCTCCATTCCATGCGAGATCTCTTTTGTGAAGTTGGCTTCCTATCAGGGAACTACCTCGGTGGGTAAGGTGAAAGAGCTCATCGGCATCAACCAGAATCTCAAAGGGCGCACCGTCGTTATCGTTGAGGATATCGTCGACACGGGCAACACCATGAAGCAGATGCTCGCCACGCTCGAGAACTACGAGCCGGAGTCGTTGCATATCTGCACGCTTCTCGTCAAGCCCGGTAAACTACAGGTACCCCTCAACATTGAGTATCCCGCCATAGAAATCCCCAACGACTTCATCGTGGGCTATGGACTGGACTATGACCAACAGGGACGCAACCTACGCGACATCTACACGGTTGTAGAATAATTACGCCCTTTAACAAAGGATAATACCGGACTTTATTTATACATTATATTTATACTTTATACATTATTCATTAATCAGATGAAGAATATCGTGATTTTCGGTGCTCCTGGTTCAGGTAAGGGCACACAGAGTGATAAGATGATCGCTAAGTATGGTTTCAAACACATCTCTACCGGCGACGTGCTGCGCAATGAGATCAAGAACGGCACAGAGCTGGGCAAGACAGCTAAAGGATACATCGACAACGGCCAGCTGATTCCCGACGATCTGATGGTCAACATTTTGGCCAGTGTCTACGACAGCTTCGGCAAAGAGCACGAGGGCGTGATCTTCGACGGTTTCCCCCGCACCATCCCACAGGCTGGGGCGCTGAAGAAGATGCTCGCTGAGCGCGGACACAAGGTAGCTGCCATGATCGAACTCGACGTTCCTGAGGACGAGCTGATGAAGCGCCTCATCCTCCGCGGCAAGCAGAGCGGACGCAGCGACGACAATGAGGATACCATCAAGAAGCGTCTCACCGTTTACCACAACCAGACAGCTCCGCTGATCGACTGGTATGAGAAAGAGGGTATCCACCACCACATCAATGGCCTCGGTGGCCTCGACCGTATCTTTGCAGACATCTGCAAGGTGATCGACAGCCTGTAACAAAGCAAACAATATGTTCTGTGTTGGGCGTTATAACGCCCAACGCTTAACATTCAACAATTAAGTATGGATTCCAACTTCGTAGACTACGTAAAGATATACTGTCGTTCAGGCAAGGGTGGGCGCGGCTCCATGCACCTGCGACATGTCAAATACCAACCCAACGGCGGACCCGACGGCGGCGACGGCGGCAAGGGCGGCAGCGTCATCTTGCGCGGCAACCACAACTATTGGACATTGCTGCATCTGAAATACCAGCGCCACGTCTTTGCTGAGAACGGTGGCAATGGCGGCCGCGACAAATGCCACGGCACGGATGGAAAGGACATCTATATAGATGTGCCCTGCGGTACGGTGGTATACAATGCCGACACGGGCAAATATGTCTGTGACGTCACCTACGATGGTCAGGAAGTCATGCTCCTCAAGGGGGGACGCGGCGGACTCGGCAACTGGCAGTTCCGCACAGCAACACGTCAGACACCACGCTTCGCACAGCCCGGTGAGCCCATGCAGGAGATGACGGTCATACTCGAGTTGAAGCTTCTGGCCGACGTGGGACTCGTGGGATTCCCCAATGCAGGTAAGTCTACACTGCTCTCCGCCTTGTCAAGTGCCCGTCCGAAGATCGCCAACTATCCTTTCACGACGTTGGAGCCTTCACTCGGCATCGTCTCCTACCGCGACAACAAATCGTTTGTGATGGCCGACATCCCCGGAATCATCGAAGGAGCCAGCGAGGGAAAAGGACTCGGACTGCGCTTTCTCCGACACATCGAGCGCAACTCGCTGCTGCTGTTCATGGTTCCCGGTGACACCGACGACATCAAACACGACTACGAGGTGCTGCTCAACGAACTGAAGAAGTTCAATCCCGAAATGCTCGACAAACATCGCGTGCTCGCCGTCACCAAGAGCGACTTGCTCGATGATGAGCTCATAGAGATGCTGCGGGAGACACTTCCCACAGATCTGCCTGTCGTCTTCATCTCGTCTGTCACGGGATATGGCTTGGACGAACTGAAAGACGTGCTTTGGGAAGAGCTCAACAGCGAAAGCAACAAACTGCAGGAGATCACGGCCGAAGATACGCTCGTGCACCGCGACAAAGACATGCGGAAACTCAGTACGGAGCTTCACGACGAGGGTGAGGATGAGGTGCTCTTCGTCGATGAGGACGAGGTGGAAGATGCCGACGAAGACGAACTCGACGACTACGAGACGTTTGATCCTGACGAGGGTAAGGAGTAAAGGCTAAAGAAGACATGGAACCAGAATTAGAACAATACGATTTCGGAGACGACATCGTTGCCTTCTCCTCCACACGACACGGCGGAGTGAGCAAAGGCAACTATGCCGAGCTGAACATCAATCCCTACTGCGGTGATGATCCTAAGGATGTAAGTGCCAATCTGAAAACATTATGCGGCGCACTGGAGATCACCACCGATCATCTCATCCTGCCTCATCAGACACATCAGACAGTATGCCGGGCTATTACGCCGGAATATTTTGATCTGTCAAATGAAAAGAGGAAAGAATACTTGGAAGGCGTCGACGCTGTGATAACCGACATGCCGAAGGTGTGTGTCGGCGTGTCGACGGCCGACTGCATCCCCTTACTCTACTACGACACGGAGCATCATGCCGTTGCTGCCGTCCACGCCGGATGGCGTGGCACACTGGCCGACATCGCTACGAAAGCACTGAAGGTGATGGCACAACAATACGGTACACAACCGGGTAAAGTGAAGATGATGATTGGTCCGGGCATCTCACAGAAGAACTTTGAAGTCGGTGACGAGGTGTACGAACAGTTTGCCAATGCATTTCCCTTCATCCGCTTCATGTCGAAGAGATACGACAAATGGCATCTCGACCTGCAGGTCTGCAACCGCCTGCAACTGCTTCATGCCGGCGCAAGGCTGGAGAACATCGTCATGTCGGGCATCTGCACCTATGACCAGGTCGACCGTTTCTTCTCCGCACGCCGCTTGGGCGCTCAGTCGGGAAGAATATATAATGGTATCATGAAGAAAGGAGAATCAACAAAGTGAGTGATAAGAAAAGAAACATATCAAAGGGAACCTTACTCCTTATTATTATGTGCACGACCCTGATGGCCTTTGCACCGAATATGAAGTTCGACCCTTTGGCTAACTACCAGAACATCTTTGCCGGACGCAATAAAGAGCTCAGCGAGAAGCACGAACTGGCTATTCATCTCGACAGCATCAAGCCCGGCGAATATGCTTATCCGCTGAAAGGATCGCAGTCGGGCGTCAACGCTGAGGATCTGCTGCAGGTCGTCTCGCAAAAGGACAAGCACGTCAAAGCGATCTTTGCCGGACGCGTGAGAGTCGCCGCTTCCAGCCCGCTCTCAGGATCGTTTATTGTCATCACTCACGACAATGGCTTGGAGACTTTCTACCGCAACATCCATCACCTGTATATTCATGTCGGTGACTGTGTCAAGGCCGGACAGATCATTGCCGATGCTGACAGATGTCAGTATGGCTATACCGTCGGCGTGCTCTTTTTGCTCAACGGTACTCCCATCCATCCTTATTTCGTCTTTGACACTTATGCCCAGCGTCCGCTCAACGATGTGCTGCGCTGTAAGCTCACCGACAAATATCTGATCACTACCACCTCTAAGCGCATGGCCTTCACCCAGGCCCGCAAGCGCTTCCTGGCCACGCTCATCGCCTCACTCGATCCCGTGAAGCCAAAGTACTTCGGAACAGCAGGACCGGCAAAGATCAACCTGGAGTTTCTTAATCCTAAGCACTGGAGCTACCCACTCGTCGGCAGCTATATCACCAGTCCGTATGATAAGTTACGCGAGAAACCTGACACCACAGCCACCTACCATCATACCGGTGTGGACATCAAGCCCCACACGCCACACGACAGCATCCACGTAGCCTTTGACGGTATCGTAGAGGAATCCAACCCTATTCCCGGTTATGGCAATTGCATCATGGTGAAACATGCCTACGGCATTGAGACACTCTATGGTCACCAGACCGTCAACTTCGTACACGCCGGTCAGCATGTCAAGGCCGGACAAGTGATCGGACTCACCGGCTCCACAGGCCACGCTACCGGCGACCACCTCCACTTCGAGATGCTCTACCGTGGACAACGCATTGACCCGGCGCTGTTCTTCGATCATAAAAAGCACACCTTGCGCCGTGCCACCGTATTCCTGCGTGGTCCAAAGGTCATCAGCAAGCCCAACAACGAGCGCGACCGCTATCTCTTCGGTTGGAAGATCGCATAGAGCTCAGCCCCCGACTGGCAAGCCGGTGCCCGCTCCTCTTTCAAGTGCGCGTGAGCCGTTCGGTTTGCCGTGGCTGTGCCACGGTTCCTCCCCTTCCCACAAACGCAGCAAGGCCTCTCCCGGATGATCGGAAGAGGCCTTGTCATTTGTATGCAACGGCTGCGAGCCGGAACAAATTACTCACCGAGGTGAATAGCCTCGTTGGGGCATACAGAAGCGCAAGTACCGCACTCTGTGCACTCATCGGGGTTGATAGAATACTTGTCACCAGCAGAGATAGCACCTACCGGGCACTCGTCAATACATGTTCCACATGCAACGCAGTCATCGTTAATAACGTAAGCCATAATGTTCTTGTATTTTAAATGATTAAATGTTATTGTTTCGTTGTTGCAAAGATAATTATTTTCTTTGGAATACCTATAAATGACGACCGGTTTTTTATTATTTTAAACAATAGCTTTTCGATCCTTGTCCTGACTACTCATTAATAAGTAACATTACAGACACATATCAGCAGGAAATCAGGCTGTCAGCAGGAGTTCTGCAGACTATCAGCAGAAAATCACCAGGCCGTTAGCAACAGATCGCCAAACTATCAGCAACAATATTTCATCTTCTCCTGCGTTATGATGAGTATGAAGAAGATTGTCTTTGTCTTCCTGATGCTCACCGCTGCCGGTGCCGCTTGGGGACAGGAACAGACGGTACAGAACCGCCCGTATATCGACTTGCGCCCCTTCCACTTCGGTTTGCTTGTTGGCGCTCACCTACAGGATATCGAGTTCAACAATATAGGACCGCAGACTATCATTGCCAACAACGGATCACAGCAGACCTACACCATCACGTGTGATCAGAGCCAATGGGATAACGGATTTCAAGTGGGTGTGCTCGGCGAAACTCGACTGACCGAGCACTTCCAGTTCCGTGTAGCTCCCGTCATACTATTTGGTTCGCGTCATATAGAGTTCCACAACATGGACGCTCAGGCTCCCGACTCGATGCTCCACCGCTCGCAAGACTTGAAGACAATCTATTTTACCTGCTCGTTTGACCTCATCGCGGCCGCGCCTCGTATGGGTAATCATCGCCCTTACGCCATGCTGGGACTGACACCGGCCATCAACCTCACGGGGTCGGACAACAGCTACATCAAGCTCAAACGCTACGACATGTTCCTGGAAGCAGGCTTCGGGTGTGACTTCTACATGCCTTTCTTCAAGGTGCGACCGGAACTGAAGTTCATGTATAGCCTCACCAACAGTCTCGATAAAGACCATGCTGACCGCCTGCAAGACGAGGCGATGCGTCCCTATGCGCTCAGCGTGAACAAGGCAAGGAGCAAGGTCATCGCCCTCACCCTCTATTTTGAATGAAGACAGAGAGGCTGATTCTTAGAGACTAAAAGACAGATTATGATTAGAGACAGAAAGACATAAAGAACATATTAAAAGCATGCAAGTAAGCTCATGCAACAATATGTTCTTTATGTCTTTCTGTCTAAAATATACCTTCTATCCCTCTGTCACCCTGTCTTTAAAAACATGTGCTTTATGTCTTTCTGTCTAAAAGGACATGTCTCTCTGTCTTATTTCATCGTGAGAACCATACGTCCCACATAGATCGCATTCTTGCCATTCTGATCCACAGGAACCTGTCTGCCATCGAGGTTCGGTACATAGCGCAGCGTCTTGAAGAGTGTATGGCTGTGTCCACCGAGCACCAAGTCTATGCCACGTGTATGGCTGATGACCATCTGGTCACCCATACCCTGCTCTTCCCAACCGAGATGAGAGATGAGGATCACCAAGTCACATTTCTGTCTGTGAAGCTCATCAGCCATCTGCTGAGCGGTTGCGATAGGGTCGAGATACTCCGTATCGAGATAGTTCTTCTTGTCGACGAGTCCTTCCAACTGAGGAGAGAGACCAAAGATACCAATCTTCAGTCCCTTGCGCTTGATGATGATATAAGGCTTCACAAGCTTGTCCAAACCGTACTGATGGAAGCGATAGTTGGCACAGACGATTGGGAAGTTAAGCTCACGAAACACCCGCGCCATGTTCTCCAGTCCGAAGTCGAACTCATGGTTACCGATGGTACCGGCATCATAGTGCATCAGATTCATCAGCCCAGCCTCAACATCTCCTTTGAACAACGTATAATAAGGAGACCCCTGAGAGAAGTCACCACTGTCAAAGAGCAACAACTGAGGATCCGTCTTGCGCTGTTCTTCCAACATGGCGACACGACGCAGGAAACCACCACGGCCTGCCAGAGCCGTATCAGCAAGGTTCTTACTCAGCGGCAGGATGCAGCTGTGCGTGTCATTGGTATGCAGTATCGTCAGTTCCTTCTGTCGGGCACCGGCATCAACGCCAAGGCTCACCACCAAGAGAAGCAGTGATATATAGACTTTACTTAAATATCTCATATCTTCTATCCTTTCTATTAAACTGATTATTTCGTAATATCCGAAGCGTATTGAATTTCAAACAACATTGGACAATTCATCATTATTTAATTCATCATTCAACATTCATCATTGTTTTAATTCATCATTCAACACTCAACATTCATCATTTTACCACTATTCTTCCCTCCACATGACCGTCAACAGCCTTACCCACTTTAGTCATCTCCTGGAAGTAATGGCGGATGATATAGCGTGTGTCATATTTCTCTTCTTGTGGAGACACCACATCCGTTGCCGCCTTATAGGCGGTCATCTTATCATTGCCATGAGCCAGGTAGTCGATCGTGGCGACGCGGTAGCTGCCATTCGGATCGATCTCCTTACCGTTGATGGTCGCGGACTTCAGTTGTCTGTCTTTTGTGATGATGAGTCTCACGCTATGGCTCACACCTTCACCGCCTACCGAAGCCACCTGCTGGAAGAGTTCCTGCACCTTACTGCCGGAAAGCGTCAGGTAAGTGATATGGTTCTCAAAGGGCGCCACATTGAGAATATCGCCGTAAGTCACCTTCCCGGCAGGCAGAGAAGCACGGATGCCGCCAATGTTATACATACCGAAGTCGATATGCTCACCAGTCTGCTCGCCATACCACACGAGGATGTCGGACAGCAGGTTGCCCATATCACTCTCCGGACGGTGGCCCGTCATATAGTGCGTTGTCGTACCCACAATCGGGTTCATCACCGAGTCCACGACATGTTTATAAGGAGCCAGCAGTGCCGTAGCGGCCTGATCCGGCTGACGGTCATAGCGACTGTCGACCAGCACTTGCGTGCGCTGAATATCAGCCAAATGGTATGGACTGCTGCACGAAGGCAACAACAGCACCCACGTCAGGCACAGCGCAGACAGCGTAGTATTTCTTTTCATGATGCTATTATATAATAATGTGTATAATCAAGTAAGTGCCACAAAGGTACGAATTTCCCCGTGAAAAGCCATCAAGAAAGCAGGAAAAACGAAACAGAAATGTTAAAAAGAACAGATTTTAATCCGCTATTGCTCATATTTCATTGAAAAGCAGTAACTTTGCAAAGCTTTTCGGCCTAACCGCTGGTTGGAGGAAGAGTCTCCATGCTACGTTGGGTTGGAACGACAAACAACATTTAATTATACACACAATGGATTTGATTAAAGTTGCCGAGGAAGCATTTGCAACCGGCAAGAAGTTCCCTGAGTTCAAGTCAGGTGACACCATCACTGTCGCTTACAAAATTGTCGAGGGTAACAAGCAGCGTATTCAGCTGTATCGTGGCGTGGTCATCAGAATCAGCGGCCATGGCGACAAGAAGCGTTTCACCGTTCGTAAAATGTCTGGCACCGTAGGTGTAGAGCGTATTTTCCCTATCGAGTCTCCCAACATCGACAGCATCGAGGTGAACAAGCGTGGTAAGGTTCGTCGCGCTAAACTTTACTATCTCCGTAACCTCACCGGTAAGGCTGCCCGCATCCAGGAGAAGCGTCAGGTGATTGCTACTGAGAGCAAGTAAAAAGAGATTCCTCACGCTCCCCTCTTTTAGAGGAGAGATGACTTTACGCACTGAGAACAAATGTTGGACTGCATTTGACGTAGCGAAAGCTAACATCAAAAGCAGTCCAACATTTTTTGTTTTCCACCATCCATAGCTTTAGACAGCAGAGGTATAGCTTCTATTCCTCGTAGTTGATCGACGCGTCTGTGTCGCCGTGCACCGTGTCCATCAGGTCATCCCACGTCTGGAAACCGGCAAACAGAGCCAGACGGTTACGCGCTTCCATCGACAGACGCCGCTTACCCGTCACCAATTCCCACAGTTTTCTCAAAGAATGGCTGCTCAAGTCTACATTGTGTTTAGCCAACCGACGTGACGCTTTCTCATAATCAGCCACCACTTGATGTGGCTCTTCCCTCAGCTTTTTGCCAGCTTCAGCAAAGAGCATTCTTAAGTCCCTTTTCATAACATTCTTGTCCTTCCTCCAGACTTTCTTTATACTTTCTCAATTTCTCTGTGCAAAGTTAAGAAGAATATCAATACGTTCAACCTCTTTTGACCTTTTTTTCTTCTTGAGAAACAATTTCTTCATAAAGCACTCGTATTACCGTAAAATCACCGTCTTTTATTTCCGTTTCTGCTAACTTTTCGCTACCTTTGCCGTAGGTTTCAATTTCACACCGACATGAAAGAATACGCATTAAAGTACGGATGCAATCCGAACCAAAAGCCGGCCCGTATCTATATGGAACACGGCGAACTGCCCGTTGAGGTCATCAACGGCCGCGCAGGCTACATCAACTTCCTCGACGCTCTCAACAGCTGGCAGCTGGTCAAAGAACTCAAGGCCGCCACAGGTCTGCCCGCTGCCGCCAGCTTCAAGCACGTATCTCCGGCCGGAGCCGCTGTGGGACTGCCACTGAGCGACACGCTGAAGAAGATCTATTTCGTGGATGACATTGACTTTGAGCTCACGCCTCTGGCCAGTGCCTATGCCCGCGCCCGCGGTGCTGACCGCATGTGCTCCTATGGTGACTTCTGTGCACTGAGCGACACCTGCGACGAAGCTACTGCCAAGCTCATCAAGCGTGAGGTCAGCGACGGCGTCATCGCACCCGACTACACACCCGAAGCCCTGGAGATTCTCAAGGCTAAGCGCAAGGGCACTTACTGCGTCATCAAGATCGACCCGAACTATGTACCCGAGCCTGTCGAGCACAAGCAGGTCTTCGGCATCACCTTTGAGCAGGGCCGCAACAACTGCGATCTCAACGACCCGAGACTCTTCGAAGAGATTCCTACAAAGAACAAGAACTTCACTCCTGAGGCTATCCGCGACTTGAAGATTGCCCTCATCACACTGAAATATACACAGAGCAACAGCGTCTGCTATGTCAAGGACGGACAGGCTATCGGCATCGGCGCCGGTCAGCAGAGCCGTATCCACTGCACACGTCTCGCCGGCAACAAGGCCGATGAGTGGTGGCTGCGCCAGAGCCCGCAGGTTCTCAGCCTTCCGTTCAAGCCGGGCATCCGTCGTGCCGACCGCGACAACGCCATCAACGTCTACCTCAGCGAAGAGCACGACGACGTGCTGCGCGACGGCACATGGCAGCAGTTCTTCACCGAGAAGCCAGCCGTTTTCACCCGTGCAGAGGAGAAGGAATGGATCGCCAAGAACACCAACGTATGCTTGGGCTCCGACGCTTTCTTCCCCTTCGGTGACAACATCGAGCGTGCTCACAAGAGCGGCGTGAAGTACATCGCACAGCCCGGCGGCAGCATCCGTGACGACAATGTCATCGAGACCTGCGACAAGTACGATATGACCATGGCCTTCACTCATGTGAGACTGTTCCACCACTAACCCCCCCTCTAACTCCCCCTTGGGGGGAGAGTTAGAAGGGTCTTCTCTTTTTATTATTACTATTATGTCAGACATCGACGAAATCATTGAGCACGGCATTGTCTTCAAGGGCGCTTCCAAAGGCGGACCCAAAGACGACGATAAGGTGAAAACCAAAGCCAAGAAAAAAAAGTATATCACCGGTGCACACGGCTCCGGCTCGGCTAAGCAGAAGGCTAAATACCGGCAGCAGCGGGCCAACAGAGCTTCGCAAAGGAAAAAGAAATAAGCTATGGCAATAAGAGACCAAATCATAATTATATGGAAACGCTCACAATTATCTTTGCCATCGGCTCCGTCATCGGCGTCGGCCTCATCCTTTGAACCAACACCAAGAAAGGCAAGAAGGGGTTGCAGAATCTATAATCCCCTTTGCAATCACTACCACTCTTCACATCTCATATTACTCCCATGAAAACCACCCATTATCTATTATTGCTGATCGGCTTGCTGAACCTCTTGACATTCTCCTCCTGCAGTGACGACGACAAGGACATCAGTGCTGACACCAACATCCCCATCACCGGCTACTGGCAGATTGCCGGTACCAGCATTGAAAACGGTGCAGACATCAACGGCGACGGCGCTGTTGAGGGCATCGTCGTGCACGACGACGGCACCATCTCTGAATGGCAGTACACTCAGGCCAAAGAAGATCCCTTTAACTTAGGCTATAAGACCGGCACATGGACAATCGACAACAACCATTACGTGATGCTGCTCAGCAAGGGCAACGGCAAACACTACACCGTCACGGTGGCTGGCAACAACGACGAGAAGATGTACCTTGCCTATGAGGGCAAGACATCGGTTGTTCCTCTTTACCGTATCCAGCATCTCCCCGGTGACGGCGACAGCATGATGGAGATGATGGCGCAGATGAAGTTCTCTGGCATACAGATGAGCGACCTCGCAGGCTACTGGGAACTCACAAGCAACGACTACCCTAATGGTGTCGGCAACGGCATCTACATCGACGAGCAAGGCAATGTGTCAAACGTCATGCAGATATATGTTGCATACAATTACAACAAAATAGACTATCACTCCGACAAGGTAAGCACCCCCGACGGGCACCTCGTCTTCCCCTATAGTGGCACAAATTATTATCTTTATGCCGTCAGCCAAGACATTCTCTTAGCCACTGCCAACAACGGGCAGAAAGTGGAGAAGTTCGTGCGCAAGGACGTCCCCAACGAGATTTCGCGCATAGAAGAGCTTATCAACAGTAAGGTGCCAGAGCGACTTGTCGGCACCTGGGAGACAACTCATTACAAAGTGCTTATCGAAGGACAAACTATCGTTGACGAAGACATTGACCCGTCTTCTCACGTTTCAACATACAATAAACTCACCTTCAACCGCAATCATACCGTCAACCAATATTCAGCATATGATACTGACTACCACAACTCATATTACTTTACGGTCGAAGGAAATAATCTGCTGACAAGCTCTTCCCTCAATGGCTTGGTGTCACCAGGCTCCGACTACTGCAAGAAGGAACTGATCGAGTTTATCTCCGACACAGAGATGACGCTCACCTATGATAAAGGTAGCTCACAGTCAACGATTTACACTTACAAAAAGATCCAATAGTCATGAAAAAGATACTCTTCCTGCTTCTGGCCCTTCTGCCCGTCGTGGCCTCAGCACAGAACGAAGACATGCGCGTCTCCGTTGCGCCGCATGCCGGTATGACCATCTCAAAGATGGACGGAGACGCCCTCAACAGAGCCAAGACATGGAAAATAGGTTGGACGGCAGGCGCAGAAGTGGAGATTCCGCTCTCCACATACTATTCGCTCACCACAGGCGTGGACTATAGCGCCATCGGCACGGGATTCAAAGATGAGCATGAGCCATACGCTACCATAAAAAGCCACATCAACGTAGATTACGTATCAGTGCCTTTGCAGCTCAAAGCTTACTTCAAGGGCGTCAAAGGACTCGCCGCACACGTCGGTGCCGAAATAGGCATCCAGACTTCGGCTAAGGCACATGCCAAGATGAGAAGCATACGCACCATGGACATTGGCGACGGGATGTCCTCTATCTTCCTTTGGGAGAATTACCAGACCAAGGAGTCAGAGGATGTCAGCAGCCAGTTCCGCAGAATCATCTATGACATTCCCGTCGGCCTGAGCTATGAGTGGCATCACGTCACCTTCAACGCCACCTACCGTTTCGAGGTGCGCAAGGCAATACATCGCTATGCCTACGACTCCAGATGGGTATCAACGCAGGATGCGCTGACGGCCCGCAACCACGCCATCCTCATCACTCTCGGTTACCGCTTCAAGCTTTAAATCACCATTTGACATAACACCAATAACAAATTTTTCTATGCTTAAAAAACTAATTCTATCGACACTTCTCGTGTCGGCTTCCAGTGGTCTGATGGCTCAGACTCAGGTAACGATCCACGCCAACCAAGGCCAGCAGAAGATCTATAAGGAACTCTACGGACAGTTCGCCGAGCACCTCGGCACCTGCATCTACGGCGGTCTGTGGGTAGGTCCCGACTCGCGGATTCCCAATACCGACGGCTATCGCAGCGATGTCTTCAATGCGCTCAAGGAGCTGCGCGTGCCCGTGCTGCGCTGGCCCGGTGGTTGCTTTGCCGACGAATATCACTGGATGGACGGCATCGGACCTCGCAGCCAACGCCCAAAGATGCAAAACAACAACTGGGGCGGAACGATCGAGGACAACTCTTTCGGTACGCATGAGTTCATGAATCTCTGCGAGAAACTCGGCGCTGAACCGTATATCAGTGGCAACGTCGGCTCCGGTACCGTCGAGGAACTCTCCAAATGGGTGGAGTATATGACCGGCGACGGCGACACGCCGATGGCTAACCTGCGCCGTAAGAACGGCCGTGAGAAACCCTGGCATCTGAAATATCTCGGTGTTGGCAACGAGAGCTGGGGCTGCGGTGGAAACATGCGGCCGGAATACTATGCCGATCTCTACCGCCGTTACTCCACCTACTGCCGCAACCAACCCAACAACCATCTCTTCCGCATCGCGTCCGGCGCCAGTGACTACGACTACAACTGGACAGAGACGCTCATGGACCGCGTGGGCAACCGTATGAACGGTCTCTCGCTCCACTACTACACCGTCAAGGACTGGAGCAACAACAAAGGCTCGGCAACGGTGTTCACCAATGACGAATACTACACCACACTGGCCAAATGTCTGCAGATCGAAGATGTCATCAAGCGTCACAGCGACATCATGGACAAGAAGGACCCACAGAAGAAAATTGGTCTGATGGTCGACGAATGGGGTACCTGGTGGGATGAGGAGCCGGGTACGATCCGCGGACACCTCTATCAGCAAAACACGATGCGCGACGCCATGGTGGCCGCGCTGACGCTCAACATCTTCCAGCAACACACCGACCGCATACGCATGGCCAACATCGCGCAGGTGGTTAACGTGCTGCAAAGCATGATCCTCACCGACACCATCGGACAGGGACACATGGTGCTCACACCGACTTACTATGTCTTCAAAATGTACCGCGACTTCCAGGAGGCTACCTATCTGCCCGCTTCCTTCACCTGCGACACGCTCACCGCCAAGCCGCTGATGTACAAGATGACGCTGGGCTGCGTCCCTACCCTCTCGGTTTCCGCAGCCAAGAAGCAGGATGGCACGCTCGTCGTCTCGCTCGTCAACCCGCGTCTCGACAAGGCTGATCCGATAGAACTCGCACTCGACGGCTTCTCGGGCAAGCAGGTCTCCGGCACAATCCTCACCGCCAAGAAGGTCACCGACTACAACGACTTCAACCATCCTGACGTGGTCAAGTCTGTTCCCTTCACCGGTGCCAAGGTCAAAGGCGGTAAGCTCAAGGCCACGCTTCCCCCGATGTCGATCGTGGTGCTGAACGTGAAATAGTCCATTCCCAACTACAAGGTACCGCCCCTCCCTTGTCAGTCAACGCTCCGCCACGGCGGAATCAAGAATATAACCGAATATCGAGAATATCCTGCAACTCAGGTCATACATGCAACGAGTGAATGTTGTGAAAAGTGACAATTTTCCGCCCGAATACAGGCGATTTTCAAAAATGAATCCCACTTTGCTCTGAATTTCGCGAATTTCGGCCACTTTTTATAAAGTATTGATAACCAGAACAATACAAAACAATAGTTATTTTCAACTCATCAGAAAGGTACTTTGACGAAAAATTCTCTAGAGAATTTTCGGTCAAAGAACCTTTTTCATAGGGTCAGAAAGGCTTCTTGATGTTCTCAAAGTACCTTTCTGACACTGTCAAAGTACCTTTCTGATCGTATCATCTCACCTATTTTGTTGTTTCAACTCGGAAAAATGACCGCTTCACTCCACATTTTGTCTCAAAGTCCCAAAATGGTTTCTCTAGATTGACAGTTCAGGATGATGTACTTTTGTAAAGGAAGTTCACTCATTACAAAGAAGTTCCATCACCATATAAGAAGAGGAGGCTCCAACCCACAGCGGGTTGGAGCCTCTTTGTTATCCTATGCTCTTTCTACTTTAGTTCAGGCCAGCCATGGTTCCACCGAACCGTACGGATGACCAGTTTTGGCATACCTTCACTTTTGATACTATAACCATGACAAATGAGGATATTACCACTCTTCTGCTTCTTCGGCAATGGGAGATGATAGACGGCACAATGGCCGGCTGCCTCGTATTGCTTTTTATCGCCCTCGATGACGAGCGTACCGCCACCATCGAGCATGGCCTCACCCTCCCGATCGAGATAGGGACCGGTGATCGTCCGGCTTCGTCCTACGACCACACGGTAGTTGCTCTTCATGCCCCTGCAACAGTAGTCGTGACTGACGAAGAGATAGTACCAGCCTTGGTGCTTGAAGATAAACGGAGCCTCAATGGCATTAGGCCCGGCATAGGCCGAAGTGGGATTGGCCGGGAGGCTCTTGGTGCCCTTGGCATAGCGGCGCGCAATAGTAAAGGGACGCGCTCCAGCAGCGGCATGTAGCGTCGTGTCGAGCCGAAGGAGCTGAATGCCATCCCAAAACGAACCGTAGGTCAGCCACGGCTGACCGTTGTCATCGATGACGAAGTTGGGGTCGATGGCATTCCAGTCGTCGCGTCCCTCACGTGAGGCGATGATGCAACCCTCGTCGCGCCAGGCGCTGTTGTCAGAGAGGCGGTCAGCTGAGAGAAGTCCGATGGCCGACGTGTTCTTACCAAATGTCGAACAGGAATAAGCCATATACCAGCGGTCATGGTAGCGGATGATGTCCGGAGCCCAGAGATCGCCCCGCAATCCGGGTACGCTGTCATGTGCCCAAGCGGGAATATGGTCTTGCAGGACACCATGCTTTGCGATGTCCCAGGTATGCAAGTCGCAGGAGGTCATGCTGAGGATGCCCGGGCCGGTACAGTAGAGATGATAGGTACCGTCTTCATAGGCCATGACAGGGTCATGGGTCCAAGGGTCCGTGATGCCATGAGCGTCAGACTCTCCTGCCAAGGCAGTGGCTACGCTGAGCGCGGCCACAGCCATGGAAAATAAGATTTTCAATGATGAGTAGATTAAGCTATTTCCTCACTACTTTCTTTCCCCCTACGATCACGATGCCCTTGTAGCTGTCGCCGACCGGCATACCCACGAGGTTATAAGCCTGATGAGACTTGGCACTGCTCTGAGCGGCTCCAATCTCATGGATACCCGTTGTCGCCACGCCCTCTTTGTAGAGCCAGACGGGGATGCCGTCGAAGCTGGTAGTCGTGATGCACGTCGCAGGACAGTCCTTGTAGCCGTCGACATTCTGTTTGATGGCAACACCACTATAGTCCCAGCCGTTGAGCGTCAGCTTGATGAACGACTTACCGTCCTGCGTAAACTTCCATGTGCCGTCGTAATTGGCGTTGTTCGGGCATGACACCGTGCCGTCGGCGCTGAGCGTCACCGTCACCGGCTTTTGCTCGTTGTCCTTGCTGAAAGACGCATCCAGTTTATCACCATCTGTACCGTAGCGGCAGGTTTGCTGGTAAGGATGCTTGAGCAGATGGTAGGTACCTGAGATCTGGTCAGCAGAAAAGAGTCGTTCGTTCTCGATTTGTTTTTGTGTAGTCTGTTTTCCGGTGAATCGGAATGGAGCGGCGACGAGCCAACCGTCTTCGTTGACGAAGAGCGGATGCACGCGCACCTCATGGAAATAAGTTCCATCGTCGAATTTAGTATGATAGACCAGGAAGGCATCTCCGTCGTTGTCGACCAAGACAGAGTTATGACCTTGGGCACGCTCACCGCGTGTCATGCTGCCCCAACCGGCGTAGGCTCCCATGAGCTTCATGCCACGGTTGGTCACGGAGTTGTTGCCGTAGTTGAGCTCGTATTTGCTGTAGACCGCACTGACATCCTGACCATCCACGAAAGGACCGTCGGGATTCTCACTGCGGAAGACACGCATCACATAGCCCGCATTAGGGTTTAAACCTCCGTAAGAGAGGAAGAGATAGTAGTAGTTGCCGATATGACGGATAAACGAGCCCTCGCCCGAAACGTAGTATCCGCCTGCGATCTTTTTGCCGAAATAAGGATCACTGGTGGTGTTGGCATTGGCACCACCCTCAGCAGCGTTCTTATCATTGATCTGGTAAGGATAGATGTGAGTATAGTCGCGCAGTCCCGTGGTTTCGTCGAGCTTCAATTCCCAGATACCGCCGGACCAAGAGCCATAAGACATCAGCAGATTGCCGTCCTTGTCATAGAACACACAAGGGTCGATACAGTTGGGCCAGTAGCTCCCCCACTTATCCGTATTGTAGCGGGCGGGCAGCGAAGTAGCACCGGTAGCGATGGACAAGTCGGTGTGCGTCCAGTCGTTAGTCTTTGTAAAGCCGTTATGGTCATAGCGTCCCTGGAAGCCAGAGAATACGACCGGGCCCTGATAGACATACGGTCCCTCGATGTTGTCGGCAGCGAGACAGACGACAGACGAGCCCCAATGGTCACCATTGACCGACATATACATCAGCCACTTTCCCGTTTTGCGACTGCGAATGACATCAGGAGCCCACTGCATGCCCTGGACATTATTGCCTTTGCACTGCCAGCTGTGAGCATTGAAATTACCAAAGTTCACAGTCTCACCTTTACGGTTCTTCACTTGAGTGATAGCCTGGGTATTGTAGGCGTTGGCATAGCCGACCTTCACACCTGCCGTATTGGCAAAGAGCGTGCAGGCATCAGTCTCACCGCCACCGAATGCAGACCAGTTGAGCATATCGGTAGACTTGGCTGTAGCGAGATGCGAGCCGAAGAGATAAAAATTGCTGCCGTCGGCAACAATGGAGGGATCGTGGACGGCCACTTCCTTGTAGCTGACCCTGGTCTTGTCGTTGGCATAGGCAGCGACAGTGCTGAGGGCGAGCAGGCCGATGGCTGTAAAGAGTTGAAGATGCTTCATAATTATTAATTAAGAAAGTGGTAAAGCCGCCCCCATCCCTTCAAAAGAGGAAATGGGCAGCGGACTCTACGTTACTTATCACTTATCGTCTGTGAACATGTCTCTTGGCACCTGCTGCGCCAGCCACCAGATGGCAGTGGTCAGCAGTGAAAGCGACATAAAGATCGGCGGGATCGACGGTGTTGATACCTAAGTAATATTGAGTATAGGTCTTACCGTCAGTACCCTTCATGATGGCCTGAACGTCAGCCGTACCGTTGTTGCAGTTGGTGACATAGACCGTGACCTTTGCTCCGTTCATAGCAGCGAGCCAGGATGCCCAGGCAGCGCCAGCAGTACCATCGTGGTGGCAGGCGTCGTAGCCATTGCCCCAACCGTAGTTATCGGCACGCACCACACCATACTCGCTCTTGTCGGCCTTACGCAGGATGGTGACGAAGTTGTCCCAGTTGTTTTTGCCGTCGGTGTAGTTGGTGAAAGAGAACGAGCGGGTCTCACCAGCCGGAACTTTCACGTCATAGGAGAAGGCTGTCCACCAACCTGTGGTGTTGTCTTCAAGGCCGACGAGGTTAGGTGTGAACGCGGCAGCACTGCTTGCCGACTCTTTCACAGTGACCATGAGCTTAGCCTCTTTACCATTGGCGGTAGTGATGGTAACAGCCTTTCTGCCAGCCAAAGCGGCGATAGCAGAGAACTTCAGTTTGCTGTTGTCGAGGATACCCGTCTCACCATTGCTGTAGGTTGCCGTTACTTCCATGCCAGAAGGATCGAAGGCCATCGTACGATCACCCATGCCCTCTGTGGCAGCAGTGGTCAAGTAGTAATAGGTGGTGTGCGTAGGCTGCTTGGTGATCTTGATGGAAGCGATCTGCTGCACAACCTTGAAGGTAGCATAAGCTACGACAGGCTTGGCAGAGGTCTCGCCCTTGAAGGTCTTGTTGTAGATGACGGTAAGCGTTTTCTCGCCCGGCACGTTCATGTCGTTGATGGCAGAGAAGTAGAGCTCAGAAGCCGGAATGGTTTTCTTCACGCCCTCCTCATAAGTCACCTCAGCCGAGACGTTGGCCATAGCATCATCAAGCGAAGTACCGAGATCCACCTCTTCCGGCACATTGTTCAGCGTCATCGACTGCGGCTGCTTGTCCTCAGCAGAGGTCAGACCGCCGACAGGCACGATGTTGGTCGAGAGAAAGTCGATATACGAACCCTCAACAGCGATGAAGCAACGAATGTTGGTGTCGGAAGCGTCGGCGTTCATACTGTTCAGTGCATAAGGCTGTGTATAAGTCTTCGTCACAACGCCGTTGGACATCTTCACCACAAAAGAGTCCTTGCGTGAGCGGTCAACGGTGAGCGTGACCTTGCCACCAAGCTTCTGCACGTTCGCGTCCTTATTGTCCTGAGGATCCAGAAGCATAGTACTATTAGTATACTTGAAGAAGAGGTTACCCCACTGAGAGTTGTACTTGGCAGAGTCACCGGTAGCATCGAAGCGGATGGCACCATACTCTTTATAGTCCGTAGAGCCACGATCAAAGTCATTGGTAATGATGAGCGCAAAATTCTTATAGTAAGTATTGTCACCGGGATTGATGTTCAGGTTGAACTGTGCGTTCCACTTCTGGTTCTCACCGATGACATAGTACTTGGAGAAGGCCGACCACCAGCCGGAAGAGAAGTCAGTCTTGCCGATGGTGTATACATCTTCTTGCATGCCTTCGAGGACTTCCTCGTGTGGCTGCTTAGCGTTGTTGATGGAGTCAACCTTGTTTTTTATCCAATCGGGAGAGTCGATGCTATACTGATCAGCACCCTCGCACCCGGTCAGTGCCATCACACCCAGTGCTGCCATGCAAAGGGCATTGGCAATATGCTTGAAATATCTCATTGTTTTTTCTTTTTATAGTTATCGTTTAGCTTATTTGCTCAAGCTGACAACAGGATGCACAGTCCATCCGTTGGTCTTGAAATACTCACTGTTGTCGGTGCTGTTGTTGGCTGAGTTGCCCTTGAGGTTCGGATTCTTGTTGGTCAGTGTCTCAACGATAGGCAGGAACTCATGACCGGGTACATAGGTGTCGTAAGAGCACTTCACCTCAGGATCCTGACCTACGAGACTATAGCTAACCGGGTCCTTGGCGTGATGGATCGAGCAACGATACGTTCCGTGCTCCTTGAGCTGCTGCAGGCGGTCAGCGCTGCAGAAGAATCCCCAGCGCAGAAGGTCAAAGCCACGACCAAACTCACAACCGAACTCCTTCGGACGCTCTACATTGGCAATCTGCTCAAAGAGCTTGTCCTTCGTCGGGAAGTCAGCCAGTTTCAAGTCAGCCAGTCCGGCGCGACGACGCACCTCATTGATCCAGTCAATAGCCTGCTGTGTCGGGCCGTTGACCTCGTTCTCGCACTCAGCGGCACGCAGCAGCACATCGGAATAGCGCATCAGGCGCAGGTTGATACCATCGTGAAGACCGGTAACCACCTTATCATAGAGACCGGTACGCATATTGGTAAACTTGCAGATAGGCAGACCGCCATTGGTGTTGTTGGTGACGACGGTATCGGTCGGAGTCATCTTAGACTTATAGCATACGTTGCCGAGCGTCTGGTCGTTGTTGTCCCAGTCGGCCTCGTAAGTGCCGATGGTCCAATAGAGACGCGGATCGAGCTTACCGCTCTTGGTACGCTCCTGCTTGAAAAGCTGATAGAGCCAAGGCGACGCACTCAGGTCAGCCCAACCACCGTAGGCGCCCGGACCACAATTGCTCTCAATTGCCGAGCCCTGCGTAGCGTTCTTGCTGGTGTTAACCGGTGTCCACTCATCGTCGGTGCCCTGTGAGTCATAGTCGAGGAACTGCACCTCAAAGAGACTCTCATCGTTGTTCTCGTACTGCGAGCCCTCACGGAAGTTGTCACCATAGTTAGCCATGAGCTTATAGGTACCGTACTTCTTGTTGATGATATCCTTCAAGACGGTCAGTGCCTCACTATACTTATGACGCTGCATCAGCGCGCGGGCATAGTATCCGGCAGCGGCACCGCAGGTAGCACGTCCCTTGGCCCACTCGCCGCCTTTGTCGCGGGAAGGCAGCAGGTCGATAGCTTCCTTGAAGTCTTTCTCCACCTGATCCATGACCTCGTCGAAGGTGTTGTTGGTGGCATAGAGACCGTCAAGAGAAGAATAGGTGCTGTAGTCTGTGATCAATGGCACGTTCTGATAATAGCCAGCTAAGTTGTAGTAGGCCAGCGCACGCAGGAACAGCAACTGTCCCTTGATATCCTTCATGCTTTCACTCAACTTGCTGTCGTCATCGCCGGTGCGGGAGAGGCCGAAGTTGCAGACGTTGATGGTATAGTACCACTCACGCCAGACCCACCAGCCGATGTCACCGGAGACGGGAAGATTGAGATTATCGAACGGCAGGTACCATACTTGTGAGGAGTTCCACACCTCATCGCCACGGCACATGTCGATGGTGTAGCCTACACGGGCGTAAGAGCCTTCCATACGGATATGATTATAGGCAGCCACTACACTTTCCTCCAAATCATCGGCATTGAAGCCGAAGGTGGCTGAGGTCTGCTGATTGGGATTGTCCAAATCGAGTTTATCGTTACAGGATGTAAGGGTTCCGAGGCCCAACAAAAGGGCGAGAGAGATATGACAGAGTTTCATATTGACGTTATGTTTATCAGTTGTGTTTTGTTGTCAACATTAGAATGAGAAGTGAAGGCCGCACATGAATGTACGCGGTGTCGGGAATGAACAGAAGTTGTAACCCGGAGTCCACACACCTCCGGCATAGTCGACATTATAACCATGATAACCCGTAAAGGTACAGAGGTTCTGTGCAGAGACATAAACACGTACGCTGTTTACATATCCGCCAAACCACTTGTCAGGCATGTTGTAGCCAAGCTCTACGTTGGCAATCTTCCAATAAGCGGCATTCTGAATCTTACGGCTGCTGAAGAGGTCGTTCCAAGCCTGCTGGGCGTTGTTGGTAGCGTAAGTACGAGGCACATTGCTCAGATAGGTTTTTCCATCCTCGCTCCAGCGGTTGGCGTCGGCCATGGCTACGTCCTTGTTGCCCCAGCCGTAGCAGGAGTTCAGACTGTTGTAGATGTCGTCGGTGACGTGATAGCCTAAAGCACCGAAGGTAGAGATGCTCAAATCGAAGCCCTTGTACTCCAAATGGGCGCTGATGCCGAAGTTGACCTTCGGCATACCGCTGCCAAGGACGACACGGTCGTTCTCGTCGATCTTGCCATCAGGCTTGCCGTCAGAACCGCTGATATCCTTGTAAAGGCAGTCACCGACATTGGCTCCCTGCTGGGTGGCATGGTTGTCGAGATCGGCCTGGGTGCGTGCAATGCCCTCATAAACATAGCCGTAGAACTTACCGATCTCTTTGCCGAGCTCAGTGATATAGTTTCCGGAGATATAGGCATCCTTGCTGAAGCCAAGCTGTACCACCTTATTTTTAAGTGTGCTGAGGTTGGCACTGATCTGATATTTCAGAGGATGATCGTTATTGCGATAAGTACCGCTGAACTCCCAACCACTGTTGTCCAAAGTAGCGGCGTTCATCGTCACACTGGTGTTGCTCACACCTGCATTCTCCGGAACAGGCACTCCATAGAGCAGTTTCTTGGAACGGTTCTTGTACCACTCTGCGGTGAACTCGAGACGGTTGCCAAACATGGCAAGGTCGAGACCGATGTTCTTGGTAATACGGCGTTCCCACTCAAGGTTCTGATTGACGAAAGTGGAGATAGCAGAGCCATAAACAATGTTGTTGCCGAAGCTGTAGCTCATGTTGTTGCGGTCCATCGTGGTCTGGATAGCGTAGTCACCTACGTTGTCGATACCGATCTCACCGTAGCTGGCACGAAGCTTCAACAGGTTAATGATGTCCTTGCTTACAGGGAAGAACTTCTCCCTGTCAATACGCCAACCCAAAGACACAGAGGGGAAGGTGGACCAACGCTTGTCCTTAGACAGACGACTACTGCCATCACGACGGACAATGGCCGAAAGGAGGTACTTCTCATCATAGTTGTAGTTCAGACGGCCGAAGTAAGACATGATCGCATGCTTATACTCATATGAGCTGGCATCGCGGGTCTTGGCATTCTGAATCTGAAGAAAGTAAGGCTCGCTGAACTCATTGCCCCAGGCAGTCAGCGTGTTGGTGTTCTCCTCCTGGTAGGCGGTACCGGCCACTAAGTTGATGTTGTGCTTGCCGATCTGACCGTCATAGGTGAGCGTGTTCTCCATCAGAGCGTCTGCATAAGTGCGGGTGCCCTTTGTGAGTTTCTCATTGGTCTTAGCCAGATAGACACGGTTGCTCTGAATCCAGGAAGGAATCCAAGTGAAGTCCTGAGCGTGGGTCTTGCTGTAGGAGAGGTTGATCTTATAATTAAGGTGTTGGGTCTTGGTATCCAAACCGATCATCTTCAACAGGTCAACGTCGGCAGAGCCTGTTCCCACAAAGCGGTCAACGAGTGTGTTGCGCTTCAGCAGGTTGTTGACGAGCAACGGGTTGGAAGCGGAGATGTCACCATGAACCAAGTCGTAGTAAACACCATAGCCGTAAGCATCGTAGTTATAGCCACTGGCTGAGCCAACCTGATCGTCGAGAACCCAAGTAGAAGGATCATAAGCTTTGATAGTCGGCTGCATGAGCAGCGTACCACGCAGCACGTTGGTCACGTCACCGTAAAGTCCCTGGACATACTCTGAGGCATTGGACAGGGCCATGTTGTTTTGCTTGGAATGAGAATAGACAAGACTGTTTTGGAATTTGATGAACTTGGTATCCATAGAATTGTTCACACGTGCCGTGTAGCGCTGATAGTCGGGACCGGCGCCCTCTATGGTTCCCTTCTGATTGAAGTAGTCGAGAGCTATATTATAGGTATTGTTTGCACCACCGCCACTGAGGTTGACATTGTGGTTCTGCCGGATACCTGTCTTGAAGACCTCGTCGAACCAGTCGGTATTAGTGCCATCCTGGAAATGGTACTTACCGCCCTCTCCAAGCTTATAGCCGCCGGGAAGTGTAGTTCCACTGTTGGCACATGCCTGACCGATATAGTTGCTGTATTGGTCTGCATCCATCAGATCATATACGCCTTTGGAGATGTTGTCTATACCGAAATAGCCACTGTAGTCTACCTTCAAAGGCTGATCCTTACGACCATGCTTGGTGGTGATGATGACCACACCGTTACCAGCACGCGATCCGTAGATAGCACCGGCAGCAGCATCCTTCAAGATCTGAATGGACTCAATATCATTAGCGGAGAAGTCGCGGATCGTTGTACCCATTGGCACACCATCGACAACATAAAGAGGTGCGGAACTACCAAAAGTACTGATACCACGAATACGTACAGAAGGATCCGCGCCAGGCTGACCGTCGGTTGTGATCTGCACACCCGGAACCTTACCCTCAAGCATCGTAGAAATGTTGGAGTTGGATACCTTCTTTAACTGCTCGGCATTAACCACAGCGACAGAACCAGTCAAGTCGGCTTTCTTCTGAGTACCGTAACCGACGACGACAACCTGATCCAAAACACGGTCATCGGTAGTCATCTGTATCTTATCAATGATAGCACGACCACGTACAGCAATCTCACGATCCTTATAACCTACATAGCTAACTACGAGCGTAGCATTGGCAGGAGCGTCAAGATTGAAATTACCGTTGAGATCGGTCACAGTACCACCCTGTCCACCTTTAATCTTAATGGTGGCTCCAGTAAGCGGCTCACCTTGATCGTCTACGATCTGGCCTTTCACCTTAATCGTCTGTGATTGTGATACGGCAGCCTGCAACGGCATCGGGAAGGTGGACAAACCACCCATCGCACCCAAGCATAGCATCACTGAGAAGAGTTGTTTCTTCATTGTAGTAATAATTAGGTTGTTATTGATGTTTACGTTTCTGAGGCCAAAATTAAGAAAAGTGTAATAAAACACGGTGGACAAAACGCTAAATAAGTTGGACAAACTGCTTTTTTGGCAAAAAACAGCCTTTTAGAGGGCATGATTTGGCAAATGTCCACTTCAAGCATCGAGCGATTTGTCCACCTAAAAAAAGAAATAGTTATAGTTCTACAAAACGGAACTCACCAAGTTGAAAAAGAATAATGCAAGATTGATTATCAGTGTTGGTGTCATTTGACATGGTTGCACCATGACGAAAACAGGTATTCCAATGGTATCGCCATTCCCTCCCCTTGGGGAGGGTTAGGGAAAGAGCTTGAGGAAGGGCTAAAAAAAGGCTCCACGAAACCGTGGAGCCCATATTGAATGAATGGAATATTCTATAACTAAGAGCAACTACTTGAGTGCAGCGACCTGCTTCGCAGTCTCGTTCTCAGGATCGACAACAAGGAGCTTCTCAGCCCACTCCTTAGCACCTGCTGTGTCCTTCTTGACATTGTAGTCATAAACCAACATGTAGAGATAAGCCTGCTTGAGCATGGCCTTCTCACTGCTGCTCAGATCTGTCTTCCCCTCTAAACTGGAAGAGAGAGCTTCATAATAAGGCTTGGCAAGACCAGCCTTGCTGTCTGGATCAAGGTTGGCATTAATCTGACCGCGCATAAAGTTGCAGTAGTTCTTATAGTTGGGGAACATCTCCATCATCTTGGCATAGACCTCATCAGCCTTCTTGAAAGCGGCAGCGGCAGCAGCCTTGTCACCGGCACCAGCCTTCTTAGAAGCATAGTCGGTATAGAGACCTGCCATGCTATCATAGTCATCCATGGTCGGTTTATCCTTAGCATCGATAGATTTCTCGAGATAAACTACAGAGTTATTGAAGTCGCCCTTCTCTTTATAAACATCAGAGAGGTTCTTCAAAAGCACGGACTTGGAAGCGATGGCATTGCTGTCTACTACCAAATCCTCAATAGCCTTATTATAAGCAGTGATTGCCTCGTCATAGCGCTTAGCCAGATCGAGAGCCTTGCCATAGTAGCCATAGTCATCAGCAGTGATGTGTGCACTGTCGCTCTTGTTGAACAGGCGATCGGCATAGTCCAAAGCATTTTGGGAATCACCCAGATTAGTGTAATTCCAAAACATCAGACGGTTCCAACCAGCACGTCGCGGATCCTTTGCCAAACCGGCCTTGGAGACATCGATACTCTTCTGAGAGTTACCCAGTAAGAACTCTGTCATAGCATAGCGAGTGATATCCTCATCCTCCATAGAAGCGATATTCTGAACCTTGTTGAAGTAAGACTCTGCTTTCTGGAAATGATCAGGAACTGAAGAGAAATAGTAAATACGACCTGCCAAAGCGTCAACAGGATAGTCGGGACGCTGCTTACGAAGATCCTCCAAGTTGCTAACGGCATCCTCGGGACTACGACCACGAAGAATCATGGCATACTTGTAATAGCCCTCAGGATCCTTCGGATCGAAATACTTGGCCTGCTGATAGTTCTCAGCAGCTGCACCTGCGTCATCCTTGGAGACAGCGATGTCACCCTTCAACAAGAATGCCTTAGCGTACTTAGGATTGCGAGCTAATGCATAGTTGGCGAAAGCTGCTGCATTAGCAGTATCCTTCTGAGCCAGGAATACTTTACCAAAAGCAACAAGCACCTCAGGATTTTTTTTGTTGTCCTTGTAGAGTTGCTTTACCTGATCCTTATAATCAGCACCTTTAGCCAAGATGACTTTGGTGCCCTGCTCAATGACTGCTTTATTGTCGTTCTGAGCAAAAGTAGGCACTGATGAACCGAGTATCAGTGCACCCATCAATAAATATTTATAAGCCTTCATAATTCTACTGTTCTTTATAGAGTTCTATTATGTTTATGAATACTTTAATGCAAAGACGAACCTACAAGCAAAATGTTTCTGCTATTGATTAACATTAACATCTCTTACATTGATATTACCAAGTACAGGCAACAAACCGGCACGCATGACGATACGTTGCCCCTTAGGCCCCTCAATGAAATGGGCAAAGCCCCAAGGCAAGCCCTGGCGAGGATCGTTGAGCAGGGCATAGATGGTTCTTACCAATGGATACTCGCCACTATAGATATAGTATTGATAAGGTTTGCGGCCACTCGTAAGAGTAGCAGGATGAATCAGACTCACACTCATCACACGGATGTTACGCTTAAACGTGAGGTTGGTGCTGTCGCCTTTATCATTGAGCCAGTTATTGCCGATGATACCAATGGCATCTCGATGCTGCTCAACATATTTAATCACATCAGCGGTCTTCTTCACTGCTGCTACATTCTTGTTGAGAATGGCATGACCGCCAAGTATGGAATCTTCTACATAATGAACTGTACTTGACTTAGGATTGTCAAATACGACGGTGATAGGCTGGTGGGAACCATCCTTAAAGATATCACTCCACTTCGTTGCCTTACCGTTCATAATATCACGGATATTCTGAACAGACAACAAAGTGTCACGGCAATCCTTGTGGCAGATGAATGCCAAAGCATCATAGGCCAACTTGATGGCTACAGGCCGATAATTCTGTGTCTGCAAACTCTTTAACTCGGACGGAGTGAAATTGCGTGCCGTGAATGCCAGCCAAGACTTGCCACTGAGCACGCGGTTGATCGCATCGCTCTCATTGGTATAGACAGGTTTCACCTTGGCCTGGGGATAATCATGTTCAAAGACGAAGCGCTCGTCTTCGATAATGGGACTAAAACTCTCATCAGAGACGAAACTGATCGTCCCTGATGAGTAAGTATCTGTCCGTCCGTCTTTCCCCTTCCTGCTATTACCACAGGCAGAAAGAAGACAGACAGAAAGTGCTAATCCTACAAAAAAGTAAGATGTTATTTTCTTCATATAAACTTTTACTGCAATCTGAAAGATACAGGTACGTTATACTTCACACGAACAGCAGAACCATTCTGCTTACCAGGAATCCAGTGCGGCATGGAACGAACCACGCGCATAGCCTCACGGTCAAGAGAGGGGTCTACGGAACGAGCGACCTTCACGTCAGTGATGGAACCGTCGCGCTCAACCACAAAGGAAACGACGACACGACCCTGAACACCATTCTCCTGTGCTACGACAGGGTACTTGATGTTGTCGGAAAGATACTTCATCAATGCTGCAGAACCACCGGGGAAGGAAGGCATTTGCTCCACGACCTCGAAAACCTTGTTCTCGACCTCGGGCTTTTCCTCAGCGGGTTTGACGGGTTCGTCGGCCACACGCTGTGTAACCTTCAGAATCTCACCATTGTCGCTGTTACCCTTTACGTCGAGTGCACCGATAGCAGTGTTGGTCTTCATCAACTCAGCCTGGGTCTTCATCTCCTCCTCCGGCTTCACCTCGTTATCTTTCTTGATGACAGGTGCCGTGAACTTGATAGAAGACTTAACTTCCTTGACAACCTCTTTCTTCTCGGGTTCTACAATTTCTTTACGCTTTACCTCAGCCTTTTTCTGCTTAGGCTGGTTGAGTGCGGAAAGCTCAGTGACTGCCTCGTTCTTGGCATGGGCTGCCTGATACTTGTCGTATGCAGACTTGGCCACATATACACCAACCAGAAGGGCGGCCAGCACCGCTATCACAATGATTGAGTAGATGTTTCTCTTAGGAGTACCCTTACGGAGCCTGTAAGCTCCATATTCATGGTTTCTTCCCTCAAAGATAAGATCGACCCAACCATTGGTTGTTAAATCAATATTTGCCATTTTTTCACTTTTAAATCGTTACTGAATGTGCTTAAAGCTTGACATTGTTCTTCTTGAGAAGCTCTATGTCTTGCGGATTAAGCTTATCGATCACATACTTACCAATGCTGCAGATCTGCATCTCATCGAGAGCATCTACAAGATTCTTGTAATTAGCATCGTCGGTAGCCTTGATAATGATGGTCATCGTGCTGATCTTCTTATCGGGCAGGATACCGGCCTTGATCTGTGCCAGTTTAGCGTCGTAGATGCTGTCCGGCATCTTATGACCTTTGCTTTCCATATCCTGGCGCTGCTTGTCAAGAGCCACCTTGGCCTTCATCACGTCCTGAACAGGATAGGTTCCATCCTCAGTAACGTGGTTATAGAGCACAGAGCGGATACCCTTGGTACCCCATGTTGTCTTCTTCAGACAAGAGGGATCCTCAGGCTTCACCTGACCAGCCACATAATAGATCTGGTTATCAGCGGCACAATAGACCGTAATGGTATACGATGCCTTTGTGACACTCTTGTCCTGATCCTGAATGTTCTTATCGTTACTCGGCATACTCAATTCCATCGTCTGGGGCTTGGCCAGAGAGGTACAAAGCATGAAGAACGTAATAAGAAGCATCATCATGTCAACCATAGGAGTGAAGTCCACACGGACATTCATCTTCTTTTGCTTGCTTTTTCCTTGCTTTGCCATTTATTAGTCCTCCTGTTTCTTATATTGAGTAATCAGGTAGTAACGGTTCTCGTTCATGTCCTGAAGCTCGCTCATGATCTTCTTCACGATGCGGTAAGGAGTCTTCTCGTCAGCCTTGATAGCAATCTTGGCATCAGGGTTGGTGTTCTTGGCTGCCTTTACCCAAATCTGGAATTCACTCATAGCGGCATCACCCGTCTTGCCTGGTACAGAGTCTGTTGGAATACCATACTTCTTGATGGCAACCGGCATTTCTGTCTTTGGCAGGCTGAGATAGCCCTTCAGGTCATTCATTGGAACGCCCCACATAGGATCGTTGAGGAACTTCTTCTCCTCAGCGGGTGAGAGCGACAAGCCAAACTGACCAGCCACATCCTCGAGAGTGGTCTGGACATCGGTCGTCTTGTCCATGCTCATGAATATCTTACCGTCATTGCTGACCAAGACATTCAGGACGTTCTTCTCTGGAACTTTGATTTCAGACACTGAGCCAGGCGTGTTGACCTTCACTGGCTCCTGCTTCACGAACGTAGACGTCAACATGAAGAAGGTAAGCAGAAGGACCATCACGTCAGACATAGGTGTCATGTCTATCCAGACGTCTTTCTTAGCTATTTTTACTTTACCCATAATGATAAAATTTTAAAGGGTTAGTAAAATTAAGCCTCGTCTGTGTGGTTAGCTTCGTATGTCTGAGCGATTGTGTAACCTACTTCGTCGAGTGCGTATGTCAGCTTATCGATCTTGTTGGTGAAGAAGTTATAAGAAATAACGGCGCACCAAGAAGTTGCGATACCGAAGGCCGTGTTCACAAGGGCCTCAGAAATACCAGTTGACAAGGCGAGAGAGTCACCACCACCACCGGCAGCCAGAGCTTGGAATGAACGAATCATACCGGTCACAGTACCAAGCAGTCCGGTAAGGGTACCCAGTGTAACGATGGTTGCGATGATCGGGAGGTTCATCTGCAGAGTAGGCATCTCAAGCTGAGTAGCCTCCTCGTGTGCCTGCTGAATCTTAGCAACTTTCTGGCTCTTCTTCAAAGAAGCGTTGGCACCGCTCTCCATATCCTTGTAAGCGTGAAGAGAAGCGAGAACGACGTTTGCAACAGAACCGCGCATCTCGTTGCAGAGCTTCTCAGCCTTGTCGAAGTCGTTAGCCTTCAGACTTGCCTTGATGTTTGCCACGAACTTGGTGAGGTTTTTCTTACCGAAAGCGGTCTTCAAAGCCAACCAACGCTCAACAGTAAGGCAGAGCACGGTGAGCAACAATGTGTGGATCACAGGCACCACATAACCACCCTTGAAGATAGTACCGAGAATGTTGACAGGAGCGTTAGCATTGTCGCCACCCTGGAAGTTGTCGCCGTTACCAAGAACGAGATTGAAGATGCAAAGAGCTGCGATGAAGCACAATACAATGATCCAGAACGCACCTCTGATACCAGTGAAGCCCTGAGACTTCTTTGCAGCTGCTGGAGCTGCCACCTTTTGTGATGTTGCCATAATTTTGAATAATTTTTTGGTTTATAGTAAATTTAAGTTGTTATCTTCGTCTAACATACGACCACGCTTTCGCGCCTAATCCTGCCTTATCGGCGGAATCCACACGCAAAGATAGTAATTTATGCTTGACTACGAGAGCTTTTCTTCTTATTTAACAAATTTTTATTTCAAAAGGGCGGTTACCTCTTTAATTCTGCGCATGGCTTCCCGGATGTTGTCGTCACTTGTGGCGTAACTCATGCGGAAGCAGTCAGGATCGCCGAACGCATCACCGCCGACTGTGGCGACATGACCTTCCTGAAGGAGATACATGGCGAAGTCTGTGGAGTTGTTGATAACGGTCTTGCCGTCGCTCTTGCCAAAGAAACTGGAGCACTTGGGGAAGAGATAGAAGGCTCCCTCGGGAACGTTGACTTCCAGCCCGGGAATCTCACGGGCAAGACTGACAATGAGATTGCGACGCTTCTCAAAGGCTTTACGCATATCCTCTACACACTCCTGGCTGCTCTCATAAGCCGCCAAAGCTGCCATCTGGCTGACATCGCAAGTGCCACTGGTGTACTGACCCTGCAACTTGTTGATGCCTTTGACAATCCACTCCGGAGCTGCGACCCATCCCAAACGCCAGCCTGTCATGGCGTATGCTTTGCTGACACCATTACAGATGATGGTACGATCCTTCATGCCCGGGTAGGAGGCAATGCTGGCGCTCTTGCCTATATAATTAATGTGTTCGTAGATCTCGTCAGAGAGAACTAACAGATCTTCATGCGCAAGGATGACCTTAGCCAGTTCGTTCAGCTCTTCTTGAGAGTAGACACTACCAGTCGGGTTGCTCGGTGAACAAAGAATCAGCATTTTGGTCTTAGGAGTAATGGCCTCCTCCAACTGCTTGGCCGTGATGCGGAAGTTCTGCTCGAAGCTGGCACGAATAATGACCGGTGTGCCTCCTGCCAACTTCACCATCTGAGGATAGCTGACCCAGTATGGAGCCGGGATGATGACTTCATCGCCGGGATTGACCAAGGCTAAAATAGTATTGCAGACGCCTTGCTTGCCACCCGTACCGACAATGATCTCCTTATTATTATATTGGAGATGATTCTCTTTGTCGAGCTTTTCCGAAATGGCATTTCTCAGAGCCAGATAACCCGGCACCGGAGAATATTTGGAGTAATTGTCATCAATAGCCTTCTTTCCGGCTGCCTTGATATGCTCCGGAGTATTGAAGTCCGGTTCACCCACGCTCATGTTGATAACGTCAATGCCCTGGGCTTTCATCTCGTTGCTTTTCTGAGACATAGCCAGCGTGGCAGAGGGTGCCAATCGATTCAGACGGTCTGATAATTGTGCCATAGTGATTTCTTTAATATGATTTCATTTGCAAAAGTAAGCATTTTATTCGTTATAACGAAAGAAACATGCTTTTTATTTTCAAATTGAAATAATAATGTTACAATCGTATTACCTACACATTATTTAATATGCAGCTGATGTCCCATACGGTCCCGCTTGGTTCTCAGATACTTAATGTCGTAACGGTTGGGCGACACCTCAATGGGTACATTCTCTACGATCTCCAGGCCGTATGCCTCCAAGCCGACACGCTTGGTGGGATTGTTGGTCATCAGCCGCATCTTATGGACATGGAGATGACGGAGCATCTGAGCACCGCAACCATAATCACGTTCATCAGGCCTGAAGCCAAGGTGTACATTGGCATCTACCGTGTCCAGTCCCTGTTCTTGCAACTTATAGGCAGCAATCTTGTTCATCAGACCGATGCCCCTACCCTCTTGCTGCATATAAATGACGACTCCCTTGCCTTCTTTCTCGATCATCCGCATAGACTTATGGAGCTGTTCACCACAGTCACAACGCATGCTGCCCAAGATATCGCCGGTGGCACAGGAAGAGTGGACACGAACAAGAATGGGCTCATCGTCTTTCCATTCCCCTTTGAAGAGCGCTATATGCTCCAAACCGTTGCTGGTCTGACGGAACGGGATCAAGCGGAAATGACCATAGATGGTTGGCAGGTCTACTTCCTCACCTACTTCAATGCTGGACTCTTTGCGGAGACGATAAGCAATAAGATCCTTGATCGTGATGATACGAAGTCCCCATTCCTCGGCCTTCTCCTGCAACTGAGGCATACGGGCCATGGAGCCGTCATCATTCATAATCTCCATCAGTGCACCGGCAGGATACAGGCCGGCCAACTTACAAAGATCCACCGCTGCTTCGGTATGACCGGAACGACGAAGCACTCCGTTGTCCTGAGCATACAGAGGATTGATATGGCCCGGACGGCCAAAAGTCTGAGGTGTGGATGCGGGATCTGCAAGCGCAAGAATGGTTGCAGCACGGTCATGAGCGGATACACCTGTCGTACAACCCTCCAACTTATCTACCGTGATGGTGAAAGGTGTACCTAACATTGAGGTATTCTCCTCGACCTGGTGAGGCAAGTCCAACTCGTCGGCACGTGACAATGTAATGGGCGCACAGAGTACGCCGCGCGCATTCTTGAGCATGAAGTTCACCTTCTCCGGGGTGATCTTTTCTGCCGCAATGATCAGATCGCCCTCATTCTCGCGATCCTCGTCATCTACGACAATGACGAATTTGCCTTCCTTAAAGTCTTTCACTGCATCTTCGATGCTGCTAAGTTTGAAGTCTGCCATGTTATGATTCCTTTTATGATGATACTTATTCTTTCTCAGAGCCCTGCGCCTCATTCTCATGCTGATGAGCCAACTCAGCTGCCAGTCTCTGTTTTCTCTCTATATGATTGATAATGTTTGTGTCTGTAAAACGTATCTGCTTCAAATCCCGTAAGAGACGGAGACGGAAACGCCACATGCGGAAATAGAAGAACATGCCCAATGGCACGACAAGCGCTGAGAGGATGTTCAGCCATTTACATTCAAACGGGCGCGTATGTGCCTTCAACGTCAATATAGGATATTGATTAATCTGCTGCAAGACATAAGGATCACGGGTATTGGACAAATCCTTGATGACCCCTTCGAGTTCTTCATTCACTCGTTCTATCTCATGATCCGGATGATACTTGAAGAACACCTTGATGACATTTGGTGGTGCCACAAGCTTATGAACCTTGGAATAAGCAACCACGTCCTTATTAATAATAAGGAGTTTGTCATGGTCTTCAGCATAGTTCGGCTCATTGATGATCACTTCCTTACCCTGAATACTGCGTTTCGTTCTCAAGCCTAACAAGCGACGGAACATGTCTCGCCAAGCATCGGCATTGAACACCATAGAATCGTTGCAAGCCTTGTAAGTAATGAAGACAGCAAGTGGTGTCATCACAACGGGAGCCAAGGTACGGCCCATCCATACGGCCCACATGCCTTTACGCGCCATCTGATAACTGGAGTTATCGATGATATAGAACACGATAAAGACCAACACGGACACGATAACCGGAACGCCCAATCCTCCCTTGCGGATGATAGCGCCCAAAGGTGCACCGATAAAGAAGAACAGCAGACACTGCAAGGCTAACATGAATTTATTCTGCGCTTCGATCTGGTGTTCACGTACCGTTCGCTCATTGTCCTTAGTCATCATACTTCTAAAATCCAAGTCATTGACGGCCGATTGGACTTTGCCCAACGCCGACGACACTGCCATTCGCTTTTGCTCAGCAGGTGCCTTTCCGAAGACCTTGTCGATATCAAATGACTTCGACATTCCATGTTTCACGGCCACCAACGAATCCTTCTTGGGAAGATGAACATTGGCAAAATAAAATGTACGAGCTTGATTATAAGACACGCGTCCTATGCTGTCATAGGTCCCATTGAGAGAATCTATAGAGTTGACGATCTCCTTTAAACTCTTTCCACGGGCATTGCCGGAAAGCGAAGAGGCATCTGTCAGACTGAAATCTGCATCAAAATCCAAATAGATGCGTTTGGAGATGAAACTCTCTCGGCGGTATGGCACCGAGGCACTTCCCGCCAATTCCTGTGACTGCATGTTCTCAAACCACTCACCACTCCACAAACTGAGCAACAAGTGTTTCTTTTCAGCGGTAGACTGGATCATACCGGAGTCTGCAAGGATAATGGCTGCATCCTCATAGCTCGCCGTCATACGATAGACCATGATGCCGTAGAGCTTTCCAGTCTTCAAATTCTTCTTCTGCACATAGATGTTGCAGTTAGGAATACCATCATAGAAAACGCCTTCGGGGATCTCCAGCTCAGGGTTCTTCTGCTTCATAGACAGGAAAAGCTGAGCTAACTTCATGTTTGCTGTAGGGCCAATATTATTTTGAAACACAAAAGAGGTGACGCAGATCAAAGAGGTGATGACGATCAACGACCGGAAGCTTTGCATCAAAGAGATACCTGCCGCCTTGATAGCCGTCAGCTCAGAACTTTCGCCTAAATTACCAAACGTGATCAACGAACTAAGCAAAATAGCCAAAGGCAGAGCCTGAGGTACCATCATCAGAGCCATGTACCAGAAGAACTGAGCCATGATATCCAACGAGATGCCCTTGCCGATCAAATCATCGATATAGCGCCACAGAAACTGCATCATCAGCACAAACTGACAGATGAAAAACGTTCCGGCGAAGAGTAGCCCGAACTGACGGGCTATGAATATGTCGAGTTTCTTTATCCGAAAATTCATTTTGTCTTTATCTCACCAGGGAAATACACCTATTATTATATAAGCACTCCCGCTAAACTCCCACCCTATTCTGAAAGTCCTCAGAGAGATACCTCTATGATATTATATAAGAACCACTGCTAAACTCACATTCTAATCTGAAAGTTGCCAAGGAGACACTTCTGTTATTATATAAGCATCACCAGCCAAACTCTCGTCCTACTCTGAAAGTTCTCAAGGAGATACTATATTATAGGTACCCCAGCTATCGACTGCAAAGTTAATGCAAAAAAGTCAGAAAAGCGAATGTTGCAACAAAAAGTAGCCAAAATATTTGGAGGTTCAAAAACAAATATGTACCTTTGCACTCGCAATTCAGAAATTGCCCATCACCGTGTGTTTTTCTCTTTTGCTGAAAATGATGGCGGGATAGCTCAGCTGGTTAGAGCGTCGGATTCATAATCCGGAGGTCGTGGGATCGTGGCCCACCCCCGCTACACTGAATATCAAGGAGTTACGAAGATTTCGTAACTCCTTTTATTTTTGCCGGGAAAACAATGGGAAAACACAACTCGTTTGAAAACAGCATGATACGCCACGAAATATCACGCCAACTTCACTTCTTTCCTCAAAATCACTAAGCGTCGTTCCGTATCAAGGAAGTCGGAAATCAGCCGGAAATCCAAATCGGGAAAACAATGGGAAAACATTTTTGTGAAAACAGGGGCTTCTGGAAGCATAGCAATAGTCAGCTAGTGCTTTTGACATCTCGTAAGCAGCCTGTGCAATGGCACCGGTCATAGCGTCAATGGTATCGCTGTCGCCACCGATAGGCACCGCATTGCGAATGGCACTCTCGAAGTCATAGCTGTCGAGATAGGCAATAATAGCCTCCGGCACACTACCCATACAAGACACATCATAGGTATAGTCAGGGCGAATTCCATCAATCGTACGGTGAAGCCCATAACCGAAGGTCGTCTCTATATATTCACGGAGTTTCTCTTTTGATTTCCATTGGCGCGTGAGAAACACTGCAGCAGCAATAGTCTGCGCGCCTTTGATACCTCCTGGATGGTTGTGCGTCACCTCGGCTGAGATTTTCGCGTGCTTCAAAGCTTCATCCAAGCTGCGTGCATAGAAGCCAACAGGACTAACCCGCATTCCACTGCCGTTGCCCCAGCTATTATAAGGCTCCGGGTATCGCTGAACGAGCCACCGTTTGAAGTTACCTCCATATCCGGTCCAAGGGTATTTCTGCCCCAGCTCCTGCATACACTTCACGAGGTATTCGTGGCTGTGCGTAGTTATCCTCCGTCAGCCACTTTGCCACGGCGAGCGTCATCACCGTGTCATTCGTAAACTTGCTACGTAGTGTCAGCAGATGGAAGTTATAATCCTTCTGTTGAACTCATAAACAGAGCCCACTACATCACCAATGATTGCGCCTAACATAGTTATTCCTTTTTATCCTTATCTTTCCACACCGTCCACAGTAATAAGCCTGCAACAGCTACATCCACCACATTCCACATCCCCCTGCCGAGTGCTATCTTGAAGAATGGCTGGAAAAGAATTGCAAGTGCCGCATACACCACCATCCATCCTTCCTGCTTCTGCTGATAGCTATGGAAAGCCAAGACACCAAAGCACACCATTCCACCCAACCTCACCAGTTCGTAGTAGCCGTATGGAAGAGGCAGCAAGCAGAGTAGCAAGGCTACTGCAATAACGACTTTCAATGTTCCCATTGTTCCAAATCCAGCAATTATGATTTTACGTCCAGCTTGAAGAGAAAAAGGCGTATTCATTCCCCATAAGGTTCTTCACTTTCCTCCGAACAAGGCTTTTAGGATTATACTTCCGATTTTACGTTCCATCCCTGCCTTGGATGTAGGAATTCCCGTTTCTTTTGCAAACTTCTGTTTTGCCTGCGTAATACCCAGTGCTCTCTTCCATGAGAAAGAGAGGCCTGGGATACCTATGTTAGATCTACGTCTTGCCATAATAACGAATGTATTGAAGAATTATTACCATTAGTATTCACCGTTTGAAGCCATCTCAGAAATTTCTTCTGGAGAGAAAGTTATATCTACAGTATGTCCGGAATGATTGCCGCAGAACTAGATACTGGATTCTATATCATCTCCGTAAGCATTTCGGCAAGCTCATTGCGCTCACCTTTAGAATAGCCGTCAAGATCATTGAGGCAAAGTACATTGCGCATGTGTATCTTTAACGCTTGAGTCGCGGAAAGACTTCGGCAGACGGTAATAGCTGTATGCCAAGTATGTACCGTCATCCTGCTGCCGATATTTCTATGCCTTGGTGATGAACATATTAGAGTTTTTATGGTTCGTGGTCTCTTCTTCCGGGATGCAGACTTGAATTTTAAAAAATTTGGGCTAAAGAATTTAGGGTACTATGAAACTCTCTGCAATGTGGGGTAGGATGACGCAAACTCGATTTTATTACCTTTGCGATAGAAAAGCAATTAAACGGTTATGCACATTGCCAGTACAGCACTCTCACAAAAAAGAAAACCAGAATTCTTACCACTAACATTCTTTATTCGGTAGGGAGCGGAACTTTCTTAACAGGAAGGGCAAGCTTACGTATTAAAGACCCTTTGCTATCATAAATATTGAGATAAGAAAACAACGGATCTCCCTTCTTGCCGAATTTCCAATCCGATGTAGTTGTTATAACATAACTTTCGTTCAGTCCTATAGCGTATGCAGGCAATATCTCATCATATATATGGAGGACAGATACGAACTTATGCCCTTTTAGTGTGATTCCTCTACCTTTCAATACATCAATGATTACTGTATAATAATCATAGTGACAAGTCTGCGTTGTTCCAATAGTCGACATTATCAATATTGGCTCAGAATGATCTTTGCCACCATACATCCAGTCTATTCCAACAACATTTCGAGAATCAATTGAATCATCCACTTGATGATATACTAACTTACTTTTATGTTTGTTTGCATTATAAGTCCACACATCAACCAAAGGATATTCCCACGCTCTCTTCGCAGTCGGTTTTACAAAGAAATAATACACATCAAAATCTTGCCATAGTGAAGACAACCTGCTCTCTATCATTGAGATTTCATTCCACCCATTACAATAGTGCGAGGATAAGCTTTCAAAATAAGCCTTCGCAGGTATAGCTCCGTTAGGAATACCAGAAGCAAGCACCACCTCTTTTGGAGGAATACTTGTAGTATCAGTTTCTACTGTATCTTCAAGGGCATCTAAACTATCTTGTGATATAGATTGTGCATGAAGACAGAATCCATATAACAATACTATAATTATCGAAAATATTTTCTTAGTCATACAATTAATATCTAAAAATCGAAATAATGCCAAGTGCGAACATCAGCATTGAGCAAGAGTAAATAGCCCATTGTCCTTCGAACTCCTCACCTAACCCTTTTGGCATTTGGTCGAATAACTTTCTCGGGCTGACAATGATTTTAGAACAGAGCCACCTCGCTCGTTCAAAAATATCCTGTCGTTCTTCATCCCAACTACTTGCCTACCATATCTTTACGTCTGAATTGACACACATCAGCCGGATTGATGTCTCCGCTACCCAACGCGTTGTAAAGCTCGCATCTCGCATAGAAAAAGAGCCACCCATTTTCTTGATTGATGTTATATTCATAAATCGATTTTAATATAGGTAATCAAAGCAGTTGCTCGATAGGGTTGTTTGCTTCTACCGAGCGCTTATTCTTTAATTGCAAGCATTCTTCCGTCTTGCTCTTTAGTAGTGTATTCATCTCCTTATTTGTTTTTATAAGCTCTGTCACTTTGTCAACCTCGTCAGCTAATTTTCGTTGCAAAGTCTCAATCTTTGATTGCATCTCTTCTTTTAATCGTAAGCTATCCTCCGTTTTGCTCTGTAGAAGTGAATTTATCTCCTGGTTTCTCTTTGTGAGCTCAGAGACTTTAGCCGCTTGTGCATCTGCTTCTCGTTGTAGAGTCCCTATCTTAGATTGCATATCCACTTTCTCTTTCTGAAAGGATTCTACGTCTTGTCTAAGTTCATTGATTTCTTCGTTCAATTGCTTGTTTCTTTCAGTAGCACGAGTGAGCTCCTTGTTGATAGTCTTAACCTTTCCTTGGCATTCGTCATTAATAGCACTTTTCTCCTGCAACTTTATATTCAAAGAACTGATAGTCGTCCTCTGCTCCTCTATCATTCTATTTTTTTTGTATGCGTCATGTTTCATGCTGCTTGCTATTTTCTGATAATCAGAGCATTTCTTTCCCAACTCATTATATTTAGCTGTCAATGCCTTTAAGGCTTTTGCCTTCCCTCTATAGTTCAGCCACAACACCGTCACTATGAAGACAAGGCAGAATACTGTGCCTCCAATGATGCCAGCCTTTATGGATACCCTTTGGTTGATAAGATGCAATAGTACCCTTTGTAAATCTGTATAAGCAAACAACAATTCCATAAATCTATACCTTTAAAACGTTTCCTCGCAAGAAGTACACTTCTGGCTGATGGTCAATGGAGAAGATGCGTGCGATGATATACGCATCCGTTGCTGAGTTCTCCACTTCGTCTATCATACTCCATTCCCTTGCACTAATGGGCATGTTCTCGATGCTGTTTTTCGAGCAGACCGTTGTCTTCACTTCAAGATACACCTTGACCCCTTGCTTCGAGATGAAAGTAATGTCGTACTTGTCGTAATTGATTTTGTGATAATACTTCTTCCCTTGGTAATCAAGCGAGAAGTCATAATCGTCATTCTCGGTTACAATGGACGGACATATTGGCTCATATCCTTGAGATTGGAGATAACGGTACATGAGAATCTCACCTTTGAACCCTGTGTGTGCGTTAGGACTGATTACTACTGGCATCGTCGGAGAGAATACGCCAGTGCTTACCTGTGACAATGACGGCTCTTCTTCCATCAGTTCAGTATGATATCCCTTTTCCTTGAGATAACTTTCAATACCATCTTGCGACTCAATCATGACTACGAACAATTCATGAGCGCAGCTCTTTTTAATACCCAAGAAGGAACTGAGAGGCTCCATCAATGGCTCTAAGTTAGCAGGGCGGATGTTACCTGTAAAGTAGAAATTGTCTTCCACTCCGAAAGTCGCTTTTTCCAATTGGTCTTCATCATCACCATACGACAAGAATATCTTGTCACATTGAAAGAAATGCGTCTTGGCAACCCTGCTTCTTAAGTTGCTCTTTGCTTTGTTGTATTCGTCTTTATCTCCATCTTCTCCCATCTTCAGCAATGCTAAGGCAGAGATTCTTGACTCTAATGCATCCTTAATCTTGTCGCATTCCTCTCTTCCTTTGAAACTCGGCTTCACACTCGTCTCAGTGATAATCTTCACACCCATCAGACGCAGTAAATCTACTACCTTGTCTTTATCCTTAACAGCACCGATATAGACACCTTTCCGTTTACCAAATCCGTCAAGAGTGATATACCTCAGCTCTGATGGGAGATAGAATTTACCATCTGTGGCAAGGATGTGATGATCGGTTGCCCATTTTGCCAATTTGTCTTTATAGCCAGCATTTTCTATGCCACCTATTTCTATGATTCTGGAATAGATATTGGTAATCAGTTGTTTGTTCTCATCTACATTGTTTGTATCATTTGCAATTCTTTCCAAGACCAGAAGCATATCGTCTATTCCTACCTGGGTTTTCAGGTTCAACAACGAGTCCCAAGAGTTGTCTATCTCTCCATCGATGTCTAAAATAGGAAGATAGTTGCCACCAACGGAATTGACACTTTCGATATTGGCAAATAGGTCTTTCGACAAATGCTGCGTTCCATCCTTTGCAGGAAAATTCTGCTTGTTTTTAATTGCCCATTCTAAAAAAGATTCGATTCCCATATATGAGAAACCTAAGTATCTTTGAATTATACCAGAATACCCACAAGCAGTATTGTTTTGATTTACATTCAATTTCCCCTTAAAAATATAAGACCAAACCAAAGATAGAATGTCATTTGGAGACTCAAATCTGATTATAGGAGGATAAGAGACTTCACTATATTCATACTTCCAGTCATAATCTTTCCCTGTTGAATATGAATAGCTACTTTCCCGATTGAATATTTCTTTTACTTTCCTTATAATGCTCCATTCCTCATGCCCTTTTATTTCTCTATCACAGAGTTTTACAGTGTCATTTACTCCGAACCTCATCCAAAACACTTTCCATTCTTGTATGTTGGAGACATTTGCGTATGATTCCGACACATAGATGTCGCCATTGTAGACGCTTTCCAAATCCACTTCCGGATGGTAGTAGGAACCAAAATATAGTTCCTCCGCGATCTTTAGCGTTCCGCCCTTTGTGAGTATCTTGATTTTCGAAAGCGTGTAACTGCCTATCTTATCGAAAATGTTCTCATGCCGATTCACTTTAAACAAGAACCGCCCGACTTCTATGGCATTTTCCACTTTGACATAACCATCCTTACACAGCACGTCTTTTATAAAGGTTATATCGTCCAGCTCTGAGATGCCAAGGTCGGCAAGCCATTTGTCCATGGCTGTGTCATTCTTGATGGAGTCTGCGATATCAGGATGAAGAAAGATTACATTCTCAGCCATATCGTTTTGTTCCCGGTAGTCAGAGGGAAAGTAAAGATCTTCAGGGGAGGCAAGTTCCTCATTCTCGTCTAACAGGAACTTCACGGTTTTCAGCGTCTCCATGAGGTCCGATTTTCCTGCGCCATCCCTTTGCTGCAAATAGTAATGGAAGAGAAAATCAACCAATTTCTTGTCGAGCCCTACGTCAATGCCCTCAAAGCATTCTTTATCCTCAAAGAGCTTGGCAAGGCAATCCTTATCGAAGAAGAACACGCCGTAGTCCTTCAACATCCTGCTGCCTTTCCATACTCTTCGTATGAAGCTGCTGTCATCAAACGATTTTCCGTATGTCTTGTTGACGTGACGAAGCAATACGCCAGTTGAGATGGCCTCGGATATGCCGATAATATCCATCATTGCTTGATGAGAGAAAAGCTTAATCGTAGAGTCATTCGCACTTGGAATAAAGGCGACAGTGTCTATGGCAGTTCTCATTCCCTCTTCGTATGCTGTCTCCAACGGATTGCTCCTGCCATACGACACCTTTGGCAGCACCTCGTAGTAGTTGGGATATTTGTCTGAAATCTGTGACATCCATGTCAGAAACTCGTATGGCACCCTTGAGAATATCAACTTGTTCCAGGCCGAATCCTTGTGCAGTTGCTGTCGGCCCGCATCCGTAATGAAGTTAGCATTGACAAGGAACGGCAACCCCTCATCGCCAAACTTGAAGGAAGTAGGCAGATAAGTATACACCACGGCATCCCTCATGGGCATCAGCCTCTTATCTTTGTCCACTCTGATGGCAAACGACAAATCAAAACTCTTGGCATCTTGCAGTTTCAGAGGGGTATATCCGTCCTCTCTCATTTCCTCTTGGATATCAGGCGACACTTCCACATGATCATTTGAGTAAATCAGCCATCGACTGTCCTCAACGCCATTCCGTGAGAGCACTACTTGGTCGTCGATTGTTTTCTTCTCCAAAGACGAGGTTAGCTTTTCCGCCTCCCAAAATGACATCTTGATGTTTTTTGCACTGACAAACAACAAGAATTGGCAGTCCGACATCAAGCGTTTAATCTTGTCTCCTATCTTCTTTTTCTTTCCAAGCTGAATATAAGTGACAACGGTGTAGATCGACGTATCAATGCCGACATCGGGTGGCATAGCCTCGATAGGGATAATCTGCCAAGGCATTAAGTACCTTTTCTCAGGATCCTTTGCCCCGTATGATTCCTTCCAATTCTTATCCCAATAGTCAGTCCAGTATTCTTTATCGAATTTGAAACAGTATCCTCCCGAAAGGACTGTTACGCAGTTGGACCAGAACACCGACTTGAAGCCTATACCCTTGTAGCCGATTTTCTTGATGTCCTTTGTCTTGTTCCCGTTCCCCACGTCGCACAATCCTTCTATATCTCGTTTCGAAAAGGCTTGACCGTTGTGCATGAACACCAAGTAGCCGTTCTGAATGGCTATCTTCACGTTCAGGCATCCAGTCGAATTCTCGAAAGCGTCCACCGCATTTTGGAATAGCTCAAAGACGAAACGTTCTTCTTCCGTGTATATTCCAGACGAGAGCTGAATCAAACTTTGCTCTTGCGTCGTCGCTTGGTCAGGATTGTTATAATCGCTTTTCTTCTGGTATAGGTCAGATATAAAGGTATTGTTGGTCAGCATATTAAATAATTATCGATGTCTGTGCAATCATTATTTTTTTTGAAGCTTATCCTTTATAGACCAGAAAATCGCAGTTAGGACCCCATAGATGATAAAACCGCATATAGGAGTAAACAAAACCATACAAAAGAAAAATTTGCTAATAGTGTTTTCACCTACTGGTTGTCCTTCAAATGCCTTATCGTAATCACCGCCATAATACATATCATAAATCAAAAAAGCAAGCAATAATAGAGTTAAAAATATTTTTATGCCTATAATACTTTTATTTTCATATGTTGAGAATTGTTCTGTTTGCTTTTCTCTTATGTTTGTCTTTGCCGATAATCTATGTTGGATTTCATCTACCGACTGTGGTCTCTCATGTTTGTTAAGTTTCATCATCCAGTCAACCAACTGTCTCATCTGTGTGCTTGCATTTTGAGAGAAATGAAAAGCATTTGAGCCTTCAGATGCAATATCTGCGAAAGTGGGCGGCATTGTTCTCGTTAACAAGACATAGAGAGTTGCCCCCAATGCATAGAAGTCCGTCCATGCACCTATATTCTGTATAGTTCCCTGCAATTGTTCGGGTGCCGCAAAGCCTTGTGTCAATGACAGTGATGTCGATACCGTCAATGTACCATCGCTTTCTATTTGCTTGCTCGCACCGAAATCTATGAGGACGATATTGCCGTTCTTGTCAAGCATGATATTGGCAGGCTTAATGTCAAGGTGCCAGATGCTGTTATGGTGCATGGCGGACAAGGCGGATAGTATCTGATTTAGATAATCCCGAACGCTCGATTCTGCTAAGGCTCCATGATGATGGGTTATCACTTCTTGCAACGACACACCATCAATATAGTCCATCACATAATACGCCGTATTGTTCTCCTCAAACATGTCGTGTACTTTCACGATATGCTTGTTGTTAAGACCAGCGATTCGCTGTGCCTCCTTAACAAACTTGCGCTTCTGATGGGCAAACAGATTGCTGTTCGCATTATTGCTCACAGTGACCATACCATCTTGGCGGTCGTTGATACCCTGCATGAACAGTTCCTTAATGGCGACCTTGTTGCCCAGAATCGCCTGCGTAGCTAAGTAGGTGATTCCAAAGCCACCCTGCCCGAGGACCTTCTCTATTCTATATTTACCGTTTTGGAGCGTCGCTCCTTGACTTAGCTGCTGCATTAGAATGACGTGTATTGCTTTTTACTAGTGCGTAAGAAATTAGTCTTCTATTAATCTTTCGCTTTGCTATTGATAATCTGCAAATATCGCTTGTATTCTTGATCAGAAATATTCTTATATTTTTTAATCACCACCTTGAATGCAGATAGATTACTTATGATGGCGAGATCCGGATCCGTCTGTATATATTTTAATCGTCGGAATCCCTTCTCTAAAGCCTTGGATAAATACAATAGAGACTTTCGCTTGTTTCCTAACCTTCCGTAAAGACAAGCTGCGTTATAATAAGTATCTGAATTACAGTACTTCGTTAATATGCTATCAGTAAAGGCAATAGCCTTGTCTCTTTGTCCAAGAGTAAGATAAACAAAAGGAGCTGAGTTACCTTCCTTCATGGGGGTAGGATTTAATTGAAGAGCCTTATTATAATCCTTTATCGCTGCATTCATATTGCCAACTTTAGAATACATCTCTCCACGTTCATAATAGGCATAGCTATAAGTGGTATCTAAATCTATTACAGTAGAGAAATCCAAAATAGCTCCTTTAATGTCAGCCAATTTGTCTTTTATCATTCCTCGTTCAAAATAACTTGAAGGTCGATTGGCATCTATATTGATACAAGAATCTGTAGAGAGAATGGCCTTTTGATAATCTCCCATACTCATCAAGATTTTTGCTTTTAAATACGAACGTTGATAAGCTAAATCATTATCTATCTTATTAGCAGCCTCTAACGCAAGTGTATCGTTTCCCGCATTGTATAGTAAATCTGCTATAAATGCTTGATAATAAGGATTAGCTTCAATATTTACGGCCCGCTGATAATAGCCCGCTGCCTCATAGAAACGCGATTGGCCTAATGCCGCATTTGCAGCAAACGCAAACCATCCTCGCTCATTTGGATATTCCCGCTGCATTACATTGAGTTTTGATGCATGTCTGTCTGCATCGGACTTAATTGATATATGACCGATATTGCTTGAGCCAAAGACTCAGAACTCTGCTCCAGCATCAGTGATTTTATGATGTCTGTTGTCACCTCATCAACATCCCCCCCGAGTCTTGATCAAACACGTTGCAAGGCGGCTATAAGCATCAGCAAAAGTTGAATCCAATACAAGAGATTTTTCAAGATATCTTTTAGCTTGATCGAAGTCATTCCTTTCCATTGCTATCTTAGCTGAATCAAAGTACAGTATAGCCTGGTTTTCTGTATCCGTTCTCCCATATTGGGAGACAACCTGACTCTTTAGTTTTCCTGTGTTACAGATGAGACAAAAGAGTATTAGTATAGTGTATGTTGTATATTTTTTCATAAAACTTATTTTATTAATTCATAGGCTGAACTATTGTCTTATCAAGGACGAACTGTACATATACTAAACTCATAATAATGATAGAAGTAATTGATGCTTAGTAGTAAGTTGCCAACAAATCAGAATTTATTAATGAACTATCCATAAAGGGTGCAAATAAAACCAAAGACTATTCAAGTCTGAAAGAAATAGGCACGGAATACTTCACACGAACAGTAGACCCATTCTGCTTACCAGGAATCCAATGCGGCATGGAACGAACCATGCGCATAGCCTCACGGTCAAGAGAGGGGTCTACGGAACGGGCGACCTTTACGTCAGTGATAGAACCATCGCGCTCAACCACGAAGGAAACGACGACACGACCCTGGACACCATTCTTCTGAGCTACAACAGGATACTTGATGTGAGAACTCAGGTATTGCAGCAGAGCGGCATCGCCTCCAGGGAAGGACGGCATTTGATCCACTACATCGAAAACAGCATTTAAATTCTTGCCCTCTTCATCTGAATTTGCTTCAATAGGCTTTTTAGATCCGACAGGTTCATCTGCCAATTTCACAGGACGTATGGAATGTTTATCTTGTGGAATAGGACATTTATATCGATTATCGGAGACTGTGGATGAATATGCCACAGGTCTTTTTTCTTCACGAGAGACTCCGTTAATAGAATAAGAATAATCTGTAATGGTTGAGGTCCAAAAACATTCATCGCCATCTGAATTAGTCGATTTAGGGAGTAAAATAAAGTTTCCATTAGGCCCGATTACCTTATAACAGTCTATTCCTTTATCTTTAAACTCGACAAATTGACACGCTGTTGCAAGTTCATAGAACTGGTCTGCAGTAGGCAGAGTCCAGTTATCGCTGATTTGTGTAGGAGCAATATTCAAATCCCAACCTCCTATGTTAAAATAGATTGTTGAAATATTACTCTTTGTCTTAATATTTTTACCCCATGCATATATATCGCCTTTATCTGTTGGTGACAACGCTCCCAAATTTCTATCAGCCCAAAGTGTCCCAGAAGGCAATCCCAAATCAACGGCAATGCCTTGGCTAAAGACTACTAAGGGAGACGTTTCAGCGGTTGATATAGATGCTGCTTTTGTTGATTTCTTTGTTGTCCGGACTTTGGCTTTTGCCGTTACCTTAGTCTTCCTTGTTATGACATGACCTTGCCCATAAGCAGACAAGGAAATAGCAACACTTACCACAACTGCGAGAACAAACTTTACGTTCATATGTTTATTATTATTTTTGATTATTAGATACACTGTGATTGGTTTTTTGTAGCTTCAACAAAACTAAGAAATATTGGCTGCTTTCATGAAGTATTTGTGTACTTCCTCCTAATCAACATGATAGCTGTATTATCTCCGTATAGCCAATCTAATCCTATACAATATAGGGCTTCAGGGTATCCTTTCACCGCTGACTTGAAAAGAAATTCTTTTTCTTTAGCTTTGTCAACTTCAACACCATTGCCTAAGCAATATGCTTTGGCTAGATAATAAAGGCCCTTGGCATTACCTTTGCTTGCTTCTGCCTCAAGTTCAGGGCTGTATGACTCAAAATTCAAGTTAGCAACTTCCAATTTCTTGTCCCTTCCATGCTTCACTACAACTTTGGTTCTTGTATTTTTCAAAGCCCATCTGTCCATTGAGTTTCTTTGCGGGCGATATATATATTACCTCCTACCCCTTGAGCAGATGCTACCAGTGCAGGAAAGTACAGAAACAGCAGTGAAACGATTTTCTCTTTCATTCTATATGTCTTGTATCTTTCTCCCATTTTTGTTATACCAGGCACCTTTCTTCGGTTGTCCCTGTTCATCATACGAGCCAATGAAATAAGACTTGTCTTGATTTATCGTGTAGCGCCCATTAGAGAAGTGATCATTAACAAAAGAGCCTTCATAGGTATCACCATTGGGATATCTAAAGGATGCATGGTCATCAACCAACATTCCATTGACAAATTTGCCTTTATAATATCTGCCATCATCAAACCATGCCTCTCCTTCACCGTTTGGTACACCTTCGTCATTTACAGCTCCAGTATACGTACAGTTACCTTGCATCACCTTGCAATGTTTCTTTGTTACAGTTGCAGGCTTAACAGGCAATATGTTAGAGACAATCGTATCAGAATCTTCAGTAGGAAGCACAGCAGTTCGATTATCACTATAGCCAATCTTCGATGCAAATATGACCAAAAGTATTGCAGCAATAATAATGGAGGCAATAACTACAGTTCTTTGCTTCTTTCTTCGGATATAGTACTGCCTGCTTTTTCTTGTGGATTTATTTGCCGGTGCCGTTTTCTTTCTAATTTGTTTGTCTGATGCAACCAGTTTCGTGCTATCATCTTTAGTAAGAATGGATTCATCATTTTTTGATGGAGTTTGGGAATTGGATTTTGAATCAAAATTGGCATTATCGACTTTCAGGCTATTTGAAAGATATTCCTTTATTTCTCCAATATTCTGCGGTCTCCTATTCTTATTCGTGTTCATCAGCCATAAGACAAGTTTCCTCAGCTTCTCACTACTGTTGGCTGGCATCGGCAGGGCAAAATGCTTGTCTACACTTCCATCATCATCGATATCCGAAGGCAATGGGGGCTTCTTGTTAGTAAGCAGGGTATAGAGTGTAGCACCGAGGGCGTAGAAGTCCGTCCAAGGACCGAACTTCTCCAAGTTCTGCTCCATCTGCTCACGAGGTGCGTAGCCGTTGGTATAGCTCACTGCCGTTGAAGTGGTGGCACCGCCTTGTGCGCTCTGCTGCTTGCTGGCGCCAAAGTCGATAAGCCTCACCACACCCTGTTTGTCCACCATGATGTTAGCTGGCTTCAGGTCGAGATGCAGGATGCCCTCCTTATGGGCAACCTCCAAGGCATCAAGAATCTGAGGAAGGACTTGAATTACTTCCGCTTCTGACAACGGTTTGCCGGTTCGTTTCAGTCTATCGCTCAGATTCTCGCCGTCGATGTAATCCATGACATAGTAAGCGGTTCCGTTCTCCTCAAACAAGTCATGCACCCGGACAATATGCTCATTGTTGAGTTTGCGCAGTCGGCGCGCTTCCTTCTTGAACTTCTCCAATTGCGAAGCGAAGGTTTCGCGATTGTCCGAGTTGCTGACGCTTACCGTCGTATTGTTATTATCACGCTGGCTGACGCCTCGCATAAAGAACTCCTTGATGGCATACTGTTCCCCGAACTGTATGTTCGTTGCCACATACGTATTACCGAAGCCACCCGATGAGAGATAGCGGTCTATGCTGTAGGTGCCGTGAAGAACAGTGCCTACACGCAACATGTTGTCAACGTTAATGTCCATACCCTATTAATCTTTGTTAGTTATTGTATCGGCTGATTTTCACCTCAAAAGTAAAAATCTCTGCCAGATGGGTGATTCCAAAATCACCCTGCCCGAGAACCTTCTCGATTCTATATTTACCGTTTTGGAGCGTCGCTCCTTGCTATAGTTGTTGCATACGTAATGTTATAAGCCCGTTTTATAAGCCATATGATTGGATTAGTAGGTCTGCATTCTCCAATAAGCTAAAGGGAAACGTTTGAGGTAACTAATTAACCGCTTGGCCTATAAGATGACTAATCAATTTCTGAACATTTATCTTACGTTTTCTGCTTTGGCACTATCGTTACGGGGAAGCTGATAGAAATAGAGACGTAGATTCTGCTCTCATGTATGTTAGCTGTCTTACCAATTCACCTATACCTAACACAGAGATGGATAGATAAAAATAGAATGGGATAGCATACACATCATGGCTATTCAGTTGTTAAAGCGCAGCAATTAGGCCTATTACCGATAGGATTACACCAATCAACACAAATGAGCAACCCGAATTTCTTGTATACTCGTTAGATGCTAACATCCTAAAATTTGGATTTCGTTCTTTTATTGCATCAATAATCTTTTGACCGCTCCACGTGTAGAAAGAAGCGAATTCTTCCATACCTTCTACAGAGAGATAAAGAGTCGATCCTTTTTTAACGTAGCCGGTAACATCTTGGACGGGGAAAGAAAACGCTTTACCCCAAAGAACGGGCTTCCAAATTAACTCCGATTCCGTGATATAAATATGTCCTCCTTTTCTTCCATTTGGACCATAAAGGTCTGCGCCAAATTTCTGTTGTTCTTTCATACTTTATTTATTATTTTTATTTATCACTGGTCTAATTGGGAATATATAGTCTACATAGTTGTTATGCCTTAAATCTGCAGATGGCATGTTAAAATAAATATTATCGCCGTTGCTTTCCCATGAGAAAAGTAACATGCATGTCATTGGAGACTCGGATGTCCAATGCCATCTTTTGTCCAACATGATATAATTGCCATTAGGTCCTGTGATTTTAACGTGGTCGTTGTCGAGCAGTTCCCAAACGCAAAGGTCTACAAGCTCTTTGAAATCTCTTCTTGATGGCATTCTCCATGGACTTCCCCACAGATTAGTAGCCGTATCAAACCTAATGTCACCCGCAATATTATTACATGATGGGCCTCCGCAAAACCATCTTGCAAAAGTTGAATTAAGGACTCTTTGTGTTTTTTTACCATTTGGGTCACCCCAAAGGAAGCAATCTCCATATCTTCCTTCAGCAGAAGCCCCTATATCCATAGTTGACCACAAAACACTGAGACCTAAATCGATAGCATTGTAACCATTTATTGGAAAAATATCCCGAGGCCTTTCTTGCAACCATATTTGCCTATCATCTCCGTCTAACAATTTTATTACCTCTAAAATTGATTGGGGTCGATTTCGTCTATTGGGTTGCATGAACCAGCTAATGATATATTGAAATTCCTCACTTATGCTGCTTGCAAAATGAAAAGCGTCAGACCCTTCACTTATAATATCATCGAAAGAAGGTGGCAAATGATTGGTCACAATGTTATACAATGTTCCTCCCAATGCATAAAAATCTGTCCAAGGTCCAAACTTACTTATATCACCCTGCATTTGCTCTGGTGCAGCAAAGCCTGGGGTCATAGCAAGAGAGGAAGATGTCGTGAGCGTACCATTCTGTTCTATATGCTTGCTTGCACCGAAGTCAATAAGGATAACGTTTCCTTTATTATCCAGCAAAATGTTGTCGGGTTTTATGTCAAGATGCCAGATGTTCTGAGAATGGATGACGGATAAAGCATCAAGCAATTGGTTAAGAATATCTATGGCCTGTTCCTCTGAAAAAATAGTATTTTTCAGTAGCATGCTTAAAGAGTAGCCCTCTACAAACTGCATCGTATAGTATGCAGTCCCGTTCTCTTCGAAAGAAACATATACCTTGACAACATGAGGATTATCAATGTTATGTATCCTTCTTGCTTCTTTAGAAAACTTCTCTCTTTGATGAGAGAAAGATTGAATATATACAGGATTGCTGATAGTCACATCGTTGCCTTTTCTGTCATTAATGCCCTGCACGAAAAGCTCTTTTATGGCTACTTGACTACCTGTGTCCGTTCTCATGGCCAAGTAAGTTATTCCAAAACCACCCTGCCCGAGAACCCTTTTGATTCTATATTTACCGTTTTGGAGCGTTGCTCCTTGCTGTAGTTGCTGCATACGTAATGTTATAAAAACGTTTTGTAATCCAAGTGATTGAATTAGTACGTCTGGACTCTTCAATAAGCCAAAGGAAAACGTTTAAGGCAATCTGACATAGTCGCTTACCTCAGATGATTAATAATCAATTTCTGAAAACTTATCTTGCGATTCCTGCTTTGTCACTATAGCTACGGGGAAGCTGACGGGAATAGAGAAGTGGATTCTACTCTCATGTATATTAGCCGATTTCCATATTCTTTTTCCACCTATGCCTAACACAGAGATGGATAAATTGCCATTTGCACCTCTTTCCTTCGTATTTTGAACCGTTACGGCAATATCCATATCAACCATTTGGATTCGTCGAGAGATTTGATATTGTTCGGGATTTTTAGGGATGCCAGCACCATTATCAGAACCTATCGTTACATTGGGATTAACGATTACGTCAAGTTGATTCTCTTGGCATTTTTCAGAGGCATCCTTTATACCCTGAGCAATCTGCAGGATGGCCTCACTTACAAATTCTTTTATATCCATAATTTATTCATCAGTCAGTTTTTTCTATGTCATATTTTACCTTCTCCAAGTCGTATGGTTTTTGGCTTGCTTGTACACGATATGCATTAGTCAGTTTATGTCTCAACATAATCTCTTTTATATCCCCATTGTATTTCTTGTCAAAATTAAATCCAACAAAGAGTTCTTTGACACACCCCTGAGGCATTGGTATCTTGTAGCCTCCTTCTTCCTTTATTATTGCTCGATGGTCTCGATTAATCACATCATTTGCAGCAATCAGCCTCCATTCTCTCTCTGATTGCCACGATTTACTTTTAATAGCACATAGATAAGTAAAGAACTTATCATATTCCTTTGGATCAATAATACTGTCAAATGACGGCATCAAGCATTCAACCGCATTAGCCTCTATTCCTTTCTCGTTAGATAACGGATAATATGAAAAAGTTTCTTGCTCATATATGCACTCCACATTTTCAATGTAATCAACTTTTTGCAAAGGGACACGAACCAGATTCTCGTCCATAATTTTATGAAAAAGCGTCTCATCGTACCCCACGACAAATCCGCTATAGTTATTTGCATAATATGCCCAAAGAATATTATTGTTCCACTTTTCTGAGAAGCAGCACACTCCATAATTTTTCATTTTCTTTGAGGCTGACACTATTGTTCGCTCATTAGGGTATAATTTGTTGATAATATTCTGAGATAGGAGTCCAAACGTCATATCAAAAGGATCATTTAGACACTTTGCCTTCGAAAAGTAAAAGTAACCGACTTTCAAAGCATCAAGGTTGTATGATGTTAATGTATAATACTTGTATAGCATAATGAGAAAATTATATATATATTAGTGGGATTTGTTATTACGTGTTGATAGTAAACCTTCTAACAATTCGTAAAACAATCTATTAGAAATCTTTCCTTCTAAGGTAAGACCTCCATTCTTAGTTTTGTCCTTTATAGCCAACTTCTGTCTATTTTCCGCTACTACTAATCCATGAGCAATGGCATTTCTTATGTGCCTTAAAAGATTGTGGGCTGAATCGTTCGCTATTTCTTTATATCTCTTAGGCTTGTCATCATCGAATAAAACAAAATATTTAAATTGGGATTTCTTCTTAGTATCTTTTTTATTTAATCTGCCTATTAATATAGATTTCTCATCAAGGAATTTCTGCAATTTTGGACTATTAATGTCGAAGACTCCGAACTGCGAGGAAATTTCTCGCTCAAACAAGCACAAGAAATCATATAACTTAGCCTTATTACTCTTAGATAATTTGTTCATGGCTATAAAGCAATATTACTTGAATAAGACCTTAAAATGTTTAACATAAAGAATTGTATTGCCGTACCATACTTCTAACCTATATGAGCCACTCCACCAATGACCAGCATCATTTCCACCCCAACCTGATAGCTCTGCATACATATTACCCTCCTCGGATTTCACAAATAAATCTGATGTATATGAACAGTCTTTAGGAGAGCTTTCTCCTTGATACAAGGTACCATCAGGGTTAAATATCTTTATTTTTAGGGTGTAACAACCCGTTCCGAAGCCATAAAAATATATTCTTGGTGTAAGGTATTTTGTTTGAATGTCATATATGGGCTCTCCAAAATCCGATATAACATTATGGTTTTCATCAAAATTGCCAATCTCTATCTTCGAAATATGTATAGGATACACAGACGTAACATTATTCTTGTATTCTTTGTACTCATTTTGGGTAGTGAAATAGCATAATAATACAATTGCAAATATTATTGCTGCTATTGCTATACCTATCAAATCATAAGGAATACGAGGCGTAATTGAATCTTCAATCATTTGACTCCTTGACAGGGATTGCTCTTGACATTCAGCCTCTTTTCCATGTGTATCCGCAAGCATAGTCTCCTCTTCACTATGCAGAGAAGACTTTTTTTCAACATTATAGCAAACATTCAACCCAAACTGCTCACGAAAAGCGTCCACGTTTTGTGGCCTGTCGTTTCTGTTTGTAGACATCAGCCATAAAATCATCTTCTTCCACTTCTCATCATAGTTAGCAGGCATCGGCAGGGCAAGATGCTTGTCCTCGCTTCCATCATCATCGATATCCGAAGGCAATGGTGGCTTCTTGTTGGTAAGCAAGGCGTAGAGCGTAGCACCGAGGGCGTAGAAGTCTGTCCAAGGGCCGAACTTCTCCAAGTTCTGCTCCATCTGCTCACGAGGCGCGTAGCCATTAGTATAGCTTACTGCCGTAGAAGTGGTGGCACCGCCTTGTGCACTCTGCTGCTTGCTGGCACCAAAGTCGATTAACTTTACCACGCCCTGTTTGTCCACCATGATGTTGGCTGGCTTCAGGTCGAGATGCAGGATACCCTCCTTATGGGCAGCCTCCAAAGCATCAAGAATCTGAGGAAGAAGCTGCATGACTTCCGCTTCCGACAAAGGTTTGCCAGTGCGCTTCAAACGGTCGCTCAAGTTCTCACCGTCGATGTAGTCCATGACATAGTAGGCGGTTCCGTTCTCCTCAAACAAGTCATGCACCCGGACGATATGTTCGTTGTTGAGTTTGCGCAGTCGCCGAGCTTCCTTCTTGAACTTCTCCAACTGCGAAGCGAAAGTGTCACGATTATCGGTATTGCTGACGCTAACCGTCGTGTTGTTATTGTCACGCTGGCTGATGCCTCGCATGAAGAATTCCTTAATGGCATATTGCTCCCCGAACTGAATGTTCGTTGCCACATACGTATTGCCAAAGCCACCCGATGAGAGGTAGCGGTCTATGCGGTAAGTGCCGTGAAGAAGGGTGCCTACACGCAGCATGTTGTCAACGTTAATGTCCATATACTTTTATTTCTTGTTATTTATTGCATCGGGTGATTATCGCCAAGATAAGATTTTTTGTAGTTCATTAATGTATTTTATTGAAGTAAGACGATATCCATAATATGATTTTGAATTTGGCTCAAACCAGCAGATTTCACTATCTCTTACTGCAAAATACGGAGTCTACTCATCATCATCTATCTTGTATTTATCGTTTGAATTTGCGGGTACACCTTTAGGTTCATCTGATGGCACAGTAAAAAAGTTCTTCACAAGAATATCTCTTGTTTATGGAATTTACAGTAGCTGTTCTTCGTAAGTCGATGCGTCTAAAAAATGGTTTTATCGTCCAAGTTATCTACTACGATTGTATCAGTAGGGTAAACATCATACTTTACCGTCCAAGACATTCGTCTAAAAAACATATACTATTTACTATTTATTATAAATACAAGTGCCCAGTATAATAATATCAAAATACAACATAAAAATATGCTTTTATACGATGTACGCTTTAGTCTTTTATGATCGATATTTTTTGAAGGAAGTAGTTGAGGCTGTACATCTCCTATATTGTTTAGCTTTTTAGTCGCAACCAGTTTCGTACTATCATCTACTGGAAGAATGGTTTCTTCAATTTTTGATGGAATTGGGGACTTACTATTTGAAAGATATTTCTTTATTTCTTCAATATTCTGTGGTCTTCTATTCTTATTCGTATCCATCAACCAGAGAATAAGGTTTCTCAGCTTTTCACTACAATTTGCTAGCATCGGCAGAGCAAGATGTTTGTCCTCGCTTCCATCATCATCAATATCCGATGGCAATGGTGGCTTCTTATTGGTAAGCAGGGTGTAGAGTGTTGCACCGAGGGCGTAGAAGTCGGTCCAAGGGCCGAACTTCTCCAAGTTCTGCTCCATCTGCTCGCGAGGCGCATAGCCATTGGTATAGCTCACTGCCGTAGAAGTGGTGGCACCGCCTTGTGCGCTCTGCTGCTTGCTGGCGCCAAAGTCGATAAGCCTCACCACACCCTGTTTGTCCACCATGATGTTAGCTGGCTTCAGGTCGAGATGCAGGATGCCCTCCTTATGGGCAACCTCCAAGGCATCAAGAATCTGAGGAAGGACTTGAATTACTTCCGCTTCTGACAACGGTTTGCCGGTTCGTTTCAGTCTATCGCTCAGATTCTCGCCGTCGATGTAATCCATGACATAGTAAGCGGTTCCGTTCTCCTCAAACAAGTCATGCACCCGGACAATATGCTCATTGTTGAGTTTGCGCAGTCGGCGCGCTTCCTTCTTGAACTTCTCCAATTGCGAAGCGAAGGTTTCGCGATTGTCCGAGTTGCTGACGCTTACCGTCGTATTGTTATTATCACGCTGGCTGACGCCTCGCATAAAGAACTCCTTGATGGCATACTGTTCCCCGAACTGTATGTTCGTTGCCACATACGTATTACCGAAGCCACCCGATGAGAGATAGCGGTCTATGCTGTAGGTGCCGTGAAGAACAGTGCCTACACGCAACATGTTGTCAACGTTAATGTCCATACCCTATTAATCTTTGTTAGTTATTGTATCGGCTGATTTTCACCTCAAAAGTAAAAATCTCTGCCAGATGGGTGATTCCAAAATCACCCTGCCCGAGAACCTTCTCGATTCTATATTTACCGTTTTGGAGCGTCGCTCCTTGCTATAGTTGTTGCATACGTAATGTTATAAGCCCGTTTTATAAGCCATATGATTGGATTAGTAGGTCTGCATTCTCCAATAAGCTAAAGGGAAACGTTTGAGGTAACTAATTAACCGCTTGGCCTATAAGATGACTAATCAATTTCTGAACATTTATCTTACGTTTTCTGCTTTGGCACTATCGTTACGGGGAAGCTGATAGAAATAGAGACGTAGATTCTGCTCTCATGTATGTTAGCTGTCTTACCAATTCACCTATACCTAACACAGAGATGGATAGATAAAAATAGAATGGGATAGCATACACATCATGGCTATTCAGTTGTTAAAGCGCAGCAATTAGGCCTATTACCGATAGGATTACACCAATCAACACAAATGAGCAACCCGAATTTCTTGTATACTCGTTAGATGCTAACATCCTAAAATTTGGATTTCGTTCTTTTATTGCATCAATAATCTTTTGACCGCTCCACGTGTAGAAAGAAGCGAATTCTTCCATACCTTCTACAGAGAGATAAAGAGTCGATCCTTTTTTAACGTAGCCGGTAACATCTTGGACGGGGAAAGAAAACGCTTTACCCCAAAGAACGGGCTTCCAAATTAACTCCGATTCCGTGATATAAATATGTCCTCCTTTTCTTCCATTTGGACCATAAAGGTCTGCGCCAAATTTCTGTTGTTCTTTCATACTTTATTTATTATTTTTATTTATCACTGGTCTAATTGGGAATATATAGTCTACATAGTTGTTATGCCTTAAATCTGCAGATGGCATGTTAAAATAAATATTATCGCCGTTGCTTTCCCATGAGAAAAGTAACATGCATGTCATTGGAGACTCGGATGTCCAATGCCATCTTTTGTCCAACATGATATAATTGCCATTAGGTCCTGTGATTTTAACGTGGTCGTTGTCGAGCAGTTCCCAAACGCAAAGGTCTACAAGCTCTTTGAAATCTCTTCTTGATGGCATTCTCCATGGACTTCCCCACAGATTAGTAGCCGTATCAAACCTAATGTCACCCGCAATATTATTACATGATGGGCCTCCGCAAAACCATCTTGCAAAAGTTGAATTAAGGACTCTTTGTGTTTTTTTACCATTTGGGTCACCCCAAAGGAAGCAATCTCCATATCTTCCTTCAGCAGAAGCCCCTATATCCATAGTTGACCACAAAACACTGAGACCTAAATCGATAGCATTGTAACCATTTATTGGAAAAATATCCCGAGGCCTTTCTTGCAACCATATTTGCCTATCATCTCCGTCTAACAATTTTATTACCTCTAAAATTGATTGGGGTCGATTTCGTCTATTGGGTTGCATGAACCAGCTAATGATATATTGAAATTCCTCACTTATGCTGCTTGCAAAATGAAAAGCGTCAGACCCTTCACTTATAATATCATCGAAAGAAGGTGGCAAATGATTGGTCACAATGTTATACAATGTTCCTCCCAATGCATAAAAATCTGTCCAAGGTCCAAACTTACTTATATCACCCTGCATTTGCTCTGGTGCAGCAAAGCCTGGGGTCATAGCAAGAGAGGAAGATGTCGTGAGCGTACCATTCTGTTCTATATGCTTGCTTGCACCGAAGTCAATAAGGATAACGTTTCCTTTATTATCCAGCAAAATGTTGTCGGGTTTTATGTCAAGATGCCAGATGTTCTGAGAATGGATGACGGATAAAGCATCAAGCAATTGGTTAAGAATATCTATGGCCTGTTCCTCTGAAAAAATAGTATTTTTCAGTAGCATGCTTAAAGAGTAGCCCTCTACAAACTGCATCGTATAGTATGCAGTCCCGTTCTCTTCGAAAGAAACATATACCTTGACAACATGAGGATTATCAATGTTATGTATCCTTCTTGCTTCTTTAGAAAACTTCTCTCTTTGATGAGAGAAAGATTGAATATATACAGGATTGCTGATAGTCACATCGTTGCCTTTTCTGTCATTAATGCCCTGCACGAAAAGCTCTTTTATGGCTACTTGACTACCTGTGTCCGTTCTCATGGCCAAGTAAGTTATTCCAAAACCACCCTGCCCGAGAACCCTTTTGATTCTATATTTACCGTTTTGGAGCGTTGCTCCTTGCTGTAGTTGCTGCATACGTAATGTTATAAAAACGTTTTGTAATCCAAGTGATTGAATTAGTACGTCTGGACTCTTCAATAAGCCAAAGGAAAACGTTTAAGGCAATCTGACATAGTCGCTTACCTCAGATGATTAATAATCAATTTCTGAAAACTTATCTTGCGATTCCTGCTTTGTCACTATAGCTACGGGGAAGCTGACGGGAATAGAGAAGTGGATTCTACTCTCATGTATATTAGCCGATTTCCATATTCTTTTTCCACCTATGCCTAACACAGAGATGGATAAATTGCCATTTGCACCTCTTTCCTTCGTATTTTGAACCGTTACGGCAATATCCATATCAACCATTTGGATTCGTCGAGAGATTTGATATTGTTCGGGATTTTTAGGGATGCCAGCACCATTATCAGAACCTATCGTTACATTGGGATTAACGATTACGTCAAGTTGATTCTCTTGGCATTTTTCAGAGGCATCCTTTATACCCTGAGCAATCTGCAGGATGGCCTCACTTACAAATTCTTTTATATCCATAATTTATTCATCAGTCAGTTTTTTCTATGTCATATTTTACCTTCTCCAAGTCGTATGGTTTTTGGCTTGCTTGTACACGATATGCATTAGTCAGTTTATGTCTCAACATAATCTCTTTTATATCCCCATTGTATTTCTTGTCAAAATTAAATCCAACAAAGAGTTCTTTGACACACCCCTGAGGCATTGGTATCTTGTAGCCTCCTTCTTCCTTTATTATTGCTCGATGGTCTCGATTAATCACATCATTTGCAGCAATCAGCCTCCATTCTCTCTCTGATTGCCACGATTTACTTTTAATAGCACATAGATAAGTAAAGAACTTATCATATTCCTTTGGATCAATAATACTGTCAAATGACGGCATCAAGCATTCAACCGCATTAGCCTCTATTCCTTTCTCGTTAGATAACGGATAATATGAAAAAGTTTCTTGCTCATATATGCACTCCACATTTTCAATGTAATCAACTTTTTGCAAAGGGACACGAACCAGATTCTCGTCCATAATTTTATGAAAAAGCGTCTCATCGTACCCCACGACAAATCCGCTATAGTTATTTGCATAATATGCCCAAAGAATATTATTGTTCCACTTTTCTGAGAAGCAGCACACTCCATAATTTTTCATTTTCTTTGAGGCTGACACTATTGTTCGCTCATTAGGGTATAATTTGTTGATAATATTCTGAGATAGGAGTCCAAACGTCATATCAAAAGGATCATTTAGACACTTTGCCTTCGAAAAGTAAAAGTAACCGACTTTCAAAGCATCAAGGTTGTATGATGTTAATGTATAATACTTGTATAGCATAATGAGAAAATTATATATATATTAGTGGGATTTGTTATTACGTGTTGATAGTAAACCTTCTAACAATTCGTAAAACAATCTATTAGAAATCTTTCCTTCTAAGGTAAGACCTCCATTCTTAGTTTTGTCCTTTATAGCCAACTTCTGTCTATTTTCCGCTACTACTAATCCATGAGCAATGGCATTTCTTATGTGCCTTAAAAGATTGTGGGCTGAATCGTTCGCTATTTCTTTATATCTCTTAGGCTTGTCATCATCGAATAAAACAAAATATTTAAATTGGGATTTCTTCTTAGTATCTTTTTTATTTAATCTGCCTATTAATATAGATTTCTCATCAAGGAATTTCTGCAATTTTGGACTATTAATGTCGAAGACTCCGAACTGCGAGGAAATTTCTCGCTCAAACAAGCACAAGAAATCATATAACTTAGCCTTATTACTCTTAGATAATTTGTTCATGGCTATAAAGCAATATTACTTGAATAAGACCTTAAAATGTTTAACATAAAGAATTGTATTGCCGTACCATACTTCTAACCTATATGAGCCACTCCACCAATGACCAGCATCATTTCCACCCCAACCTGATAGCTCTGCATACATATTACCCTCCTCGGATTTCACAAATAAATCTGATGTATATGAACAGTCTTTAGGAGAGCTTTCTCCTTGATACAAGGTACCATCAGGGTTAAATATCTTTATTTTTAGGGTGTAACAACCCGTTCCGAAGCCATAAAAATATATTCTTGGTGTAAGGTATTTTGTTTGAATGTCATATATGGGCTCTCCAAAATCCGATATAACATTATGGTTTTCATCAAAATTGCCAATCTCTATCTTCGAAATATGTATAGGATACACAGACGTAACATTATTCTTGTATTCTTTGTACTCATTTTGGGTAGTGAAATAGCATAATAATACAATTGCAAATATTATTGCTGCTATTGCTATACCTATCAAATCATAAGGAATACGAGGCGTAATTGAATCTTCAATCATTTGACTCCTTGACAGGGATTGCTCTTGACATTCAGCCTCTTTTCCATGTGTATCCGCAAGCATAGTCTCCTCTTCACTATGCAGAGAAGACTTTTTTTCAACATTATAGCAAACATTCAACCCAAACTGCTCACGAAAAGCGTCCACGTTTTGTGGCCTGTCGTTTCTGTTTGTAGACATCAGCCATAAAATCATCTTCTTCCACTTCTCATCATAGTTAGCAGGCATCGGCAGGGCAAGATGCTTGTCCTCGCTTCCATCATCATCGATATCCGAAGGCAATGGTGGCTTCTTGTTGGTAAGCAAGGCGTAGAGCGTAGCACCGAGGGCGTAGAAGTCTGTCCAAGGGCCGAACTTCTCCAAGTTCTGCTCCATCTGCTCACGAGGCGCGTAGCCATTAGTATAGCTTACTGCCGTAGAAGTGGTGGCACCGCCTTGTGCACTCTGCTGCTTGCTGGCACCAAAGTCGATTAACTTTACCACGCCCTGTTTGTCCACCATGATGTTGGCTGGCTTCAGGTCGAGATGCAGGATACCCTCCTTATGGGCAGCCTCCAAAGCATCAAGAATCTGAGGAAGAAGCTGCATGACTTCCGCTTCCGACAAAGGTTTGCCAGTGCGCTTCAAACGGTCGCTCAAGTTCTCACCGTCGATGTAGTCCATGACATAGTAGGCGGTTCCGTTCTCCTCAAACAAGTCATGCACCCGGACGATATGTTCGTTGTTGAGTTTGCGCAGTCGCCGAGCTTCCTTCTTGAACTTCTCCAACTGCGAAGCGAAAGTGTCACGATTATCGGTATTGCTGACGCTAACCGTCGTGTTGTTATTGTCACGCTGGCTGATGCCTCGCATGAAGAATTCCTTAATGGCATATTGCTCCCCGAACTGAATGTTCGTTGCCACATACGTATTGCCAAAGCCACCCGATGAGAGGTAGCGGTCTATGCGGTAAGTGCCGTGAAGAACAGTGCCTACACGCAGCATGTTGTCGGTATTGATATTATTGCTCATTTTTTCCTGTACTCTTATTTTCTTCTATTACTTTTACTGAAGGGAGATTTTTTGGAAGACAAGGATAACCTTGTTTCTACTACGAAGTCCCTTTTGGCTATCGTTCCATATTCATTTAAAGCGAACTGATTCCAATATCTCCTTCATAGGATTCTTCTCACCTTCAGCGTACTCAATTCTGACAAGACAAAGTTTATGACTCTCTTCGTTATAAACGGTTGCCAAGTCTAAAAATATCTTCACGCTTCCTTGATAACTAACTTGTCTTTCATAACATGTACTACCCTTCAGCGAATACGAACCATCAAATAAAGTTTTTGATGGCAGTTTCAAAAGATTATCATCTTTCCAAGTTTCCCATGTCTGAGAGAATTGAGCCTTATTCCAGCTTTTTAACTTATAACTCGTCAATAAGCCATAAACCGATTGCTTGCTTCCATTATTAAAAGTATAAAGCATTCGCGTTTTCATGTCGTCTGCATAGTGCTTCTCTGTGACAAATGAAGAAGGAATTTTAAAAGCTATATTTCCATCTGTTAATTCTCCTGCCATAAGTGTAGAAGGATTTATGCCTTTTGTCGTAAAGCCGGCCTGAGTAGAAACCTCTTCACTGTTTTGGCTTCGGATAGAATTGTTGTCATCTAAATAGCCTGCCAGAAAAATAGTCCAAGGTATTAGGATACAAGCTGCCGCAACAACCCAGTCTTTCGATTGTACCTTTCTACTTTCCGGCGGATAAATCTCACGAACGAGAGATGATTGATCCAAGAAGAAGAACCAAATCACCCACCATAACAATCCGACAACACTTTTCCAAACATCATCAGCATCTGAATCCAAGAATACGTACATAATGTTGTTCAGGGCACACATCACTAACAGCACCTGAGCATAGAAAATCGCATTAGGCGCCCTCTTTACGAACTTGTTGATTGCAATGATGCTTAAGCAAATAACAAATACCCATCGCAAGATACCAGCAACTTGAAATACTACAGAGCCTTTGTATGGGTCAGGGATAATATTCACCAGAAGGCCTATTACGCCAAAAACACAGTTTAATCCCAAAACATACAAGAAGACCTTCAGCCATCCACGGATCTCAGGTTTTTCCGTAAGCGTATGAGAATATGAGGAATCTTCTTTCATCTTGTCAATCTGCATGTCAGTGTCGTTGCCACCGACAATTTTGACATCTTTATTTGTATCTTCGTTCATTTTTTCTTCAATCAAAGGTTCTTATTAATTACAACCAAATGCACAGTCCCTTCCTCAAGATGCGCAATGATGGCGCCGACACCCAACATGTTATCGGTATTGATATTATTGTTCATACTTCAACTCCTTGTTTCTCTTTCGCATTCGAATCCTCATGAGAATCCTTGTTATATAAATCCTTGCCTTTATTGCTTCCTTTCAGCTTTTCTATTGCATCTTCCTCTTTAGTCTTTTGTGGATCAGTTTTTTTCTTCTGAGCTGGAAGCTTTTGCTGATTTTTTATAGAGTCTACTTTAGCATTATTTTGTTTGGACGCTACCGTCTCTTTCCTCGGAGTACTTTTATTCTCAACTTGCTCTGAGGGTTTGAGTGTAGGATTACTGATGGGTTCCTGAGGACGAGGAGCTCTATAGCCGTCCGTCTTAATAACGGAGTTTCGATTTTCCCGTTGAATTGTCTTTTGCGGTCGTAGCATCTTATACCCCAAACCACCTACAAGAATAATACAGACAGCCAACAGAACATAAAGTGTATAGCCTTTCTTTGGTGATTTCCTCACCTCAGCTTGCGGCTTAGGTGTCGGTCTGCTGACGATGGAGACATCGTCGCTTTGGCTCTGCGGCCGGATGTTAAGTGCGTTGTCTTTTGAGGTCTGCTCGTCATCTAACAACATGTTGTCACCAGCTTCACGCATCACCTCCTTTATGTGGATGAGATAGGCCGAATGGTTGTCCTTGTTGTCAGACGTGGCTGCAATCAGTTGCATCCGCTTTTTCTCGTCAGAACCATCGGCGGAAAGCAAACGGCAAAGCTCATCATTGTCCATCTGCTCCAACATCCCGTCACTACAGATATAGAAGTAGTCACCAGGCTGGATGTCGGCAATGTGTACGATGGCAGGACGCACACGGCTTTCCTCACCTGGTTGGATGGCCCGCGTGATGATGTTTTTTTGCGGTGATGTACGCATCTCCTCGTATGAGATCTCGCCAGCCTGATACAAGTCATAGACCAGTGAGTGGTCACGACTTTGGTAAAGGATGCGGTTCTCTTTAGGACGGATGTGATAGATACGGCTGTCACCAATATGGGCGGCTGTCAGTCCTCCTTGGTGAAAATAGAGCAGACAGAGCGTCGTGCCCATCTTTCTCAGATGACTGTTGTCCAGGCAATCCAATTGGCGATAGGCCGTCTGGAGGGCATCGAGCAGGTCGTCATCGGTAAACGACTGCTTGCTCAGACTAAGAATAGTATCACTCATCGCCTTGCACACCGTTTGGCTCGCCACTTCTCCATGCTCGTGTCCACCCATGCCATCACAAAGGATGAACAGACGGTCATCATCTGTCGCCTTGCCAAACGCAGGGAAAATGCTGTCTTCCTGGTTGTCGCGCTGCCCCAACTCCCAAATGGCTTGTGGCTGGTATATCTCTATCTTCATTGCTTATTGTTCTTTATAGATGACATGGGTCTTACCCATGATGATTTCACTTCCATCCCTTAATATAACCGCATCGCCCGACTGCAATTCCTGCCCATCCACATACGTGGCATTCTTGTTTTGGTCGTTGCTGATGATTGCCTGACGAATTCCTGCTACTTCCTTCACCTCTATCTTGGCGTGGCGGCGGCTCATATATCGGTCGTCGGTCTCGATTTGGAGGGAGGCTTGCGAGGAGGGCGCTTTCCGTCCCACCGTGTTCAATCCGATAGCGAGCGGATAACTTCGTTCGTCCACACACAGGCAACAGCTCTTGGCGTTGGATGATGCTGAAAACAATTGCGTGATACCGTTCAGCCCGCCCAACTGTGTCTCACCGCCGTTATATCCTCCGCCAAGAACGGTCTTCGCCTCCAGAGGGGCTTCGTGCCTGAACTTCACTTTCAGCACAGCCTTGCACTGCGGACAGGTAATCAACTTCTCATCCTCCATCTTGGAGTTCCTCACGTCCAAGACGACACCACAGTTGGGGCATTGTATTCTCTTTATTTCCATTTTCTTACCATTTGATGACCGGCATGGCACCATCGAACTTTCCCCACATCACAGGATGCTGGCGGTTGCCGGAGGCCTTTACCACTCCTTCATGAACGTATATGTACAACTCGTCAGCCGTGAGCGTTCGATTGCGGTCTGTGTCTGCGCCACCACGAAGCCCTCGTTCAAGAAACACTGTGAACAAGCTGTTGTGAAATCCTGTCTGTCTCGGAGTCTCCATAGATAGCTCCGTGGAGCGTGAGGAGAGAAACAGCATGACGTTCTCCTTGCTTCTACTGTCATTGCGCTGATTGCTGTACCGCATCTTTCCAGAAAAGCAAGCGTCGGCAAAGATGACCTTATTGCGGACATCGAACTTTCTCATTACTTGATAGATGGTGCTATAATAAAGGTATCCGTCATAGCAGACCAATCCGCCGGGGATGCCGTGCCCACTAAAATAAAGCATGATGACATCATCTTTATCGGCTTTGCCGAACATCGTGTTCATTGCCTCTATGATGTTATTAGTGGCCGCGTTGGCATTCGTGTAGCAGACCGACTCGGAATATTTGTTCTTCTGAAAAATATTGTCAATGGTCTGCGCATCGTACGCACTGACCCTAAGGTCATTGCTCGTGCCGGGATAATCGCTGATTCCGGCACAGACCACATACGTCCTTGCCTGCGCAAGGCAGACCAACGTAAAGAACAATATGATAAGACCCAATCTTTGCATCGCTCTTACACCATCGTTCCCATGTCAGCGTCATTCATGTAGTCGGGCATATCAGGCGACACGTCCGGATTCTCTCCATAAGCCACCTGCTGCATGTTCGGGTCAAGACCACCATCATGCTGCATGGCATAGTCGGTTCCGTCGTCGGTTTGCTGTCCTGCGGCTTCCGCCAATTGGCCTACCGTTGCCATATTGCCCTGATGGTCGACAACGACATCGGGGTCGTCAAGCACATGGTTGTCGTTAACATCGATGACAGCCACATCCGCATCACCGTCGCCGTTGAGATCCACGGCAGCCGCGGCATGGCCTTGCACTGTTCCTTGTGCCACGACATGCACGTCGTCATCGGCGTTAGTCGTATCCTGATGGCTTTGGGATGCCGCCACATATGCAGGCTCTACATCCTCCTGCTGATGAACTGCCGTTTGAACGGGCTCGTGAGAGACAGGCTCCACGTCGGCCTTGGTATCTGCAGTTTGAGAATGAGCCGTTGTGTGTGCTTCCGCAACGTATGAGTTTTCCATCTCGTCGGCTCTGATCTCGGGCTTGATAGCCTGGGCATATTCTTCCCGGTTGTCAGCCGTCATGTTGTCCCATTCATCAGCGGTGTAGGTGCTGTAGATTCCGCCATGCCAGTGGAACACACCACCGGCACCGACCTGTGCGCGAGCAGAGTTGAAAGCATCGGTAAACGACATGTCATCGCTTACTTCTCCCACCTTGACAGGCTGCTTGTCGGCCGTTGGTGAAGAAGCTGTTGAAGCAGCATCTTGCTTTTCCTCTCCGCTGACTGCATAGATAGCCCCCGCACCCAAAAGGATGCCGGCGGCAGAGCCGATGGCAACTTTTTTCCATCCTGTTTTCTCTGATTGTGGCTCACTGATGGGCTGCTCATCAAATTCTGCATACTCGACTTTTGAAGTCGGGTTCAGATACTTAGTCTCTTCATTTGTTTCCATATCTTTCCGCATTAAGGGTTCATTTTCTGTTTACCACTGCAAATATCGGAAATCTCCGACAAACTTGTTCCGCTAAAGAAGGGTTATCGTATGAAATGGTGGGATTAGATGATGAAATGGATGGGGTGGAATGGGGATAACGTCATTTTATAAATTTAGCCTTGCAATACGGACAAACATCGTATTGCGAGAGTTCATCGTAGGGCATGGTGAAATGATGGCCGCAGTTAGGGCAGACATACTTGCTACGGAACTCTTTTTCTTGCTCTTTCCGTTTCTTGGGGACATTTGTTGAGTCCCTGTACGCCTTGATGGTGAAGAAGAAAGAGGCGAAGATAGCTACGCAATATAGCAAGATATACCAAACGTTGCGCCCTACAGTCAAGGCAAGTATGATGGCTGTCATGGTGATGAGTCCCGTCGCACCTCGCAAGGCGTTGAACTTTCTCTCTGCAATCACCTGATCCAAAGAGTGCTGGTCATGCTCTTCCCATAGCGCTTGCAACGGGCGGATGTCGGCTGTCTTGGGTGCCAGTTGCCGGACGGCTTTTAGAATTGCAGCTAAGTCAATGCGATATTTCTCAGGCCCGAGAGTAATAACATCTGATTCTTTGACGCTTTTTTGTGCTATGGCCATGCCGTTGACGAACGTAACATTCTGCGGTTTGAGGTTCTTTATTGTGTAATGATCATTGTCAACTGTCAGCAAACAGTGCTGGCGACTTACGGTCATGGGAACATCACCTGGATTACCCAACCTTATCGATTGTTGACCGCAGGCTACCTTGAGTTGAGAGGTTTGAGGATCGCGTCCTATAATAAATTCCATTATTTGTTATTGTTTTTGCTCTCCATAAGGAGTTGCTTCATGCTCTTGAGGGCTTCTTTGGAAATGCTAAGTTGAAAGGCAAAGTGCATCAAGTCAGACAAAACAAGCATCTGTTTCTGGATATTGAGTTTATATATGAAGTTCCGATTTACGATGTACCTTTTGCCGATGCGTATAAAGATAGTGGAAACAGGCCCCAACTGTGAGGCCAAAGCTTTTTCCATCTCGCCAAGGTTCATGCCAACGGTGCTTCTAAGCTTGTTGATGGTGATGACGTTCGTATAGTTGCCGTCGCTTTCGAAATAGACGATGCTATTGATGGATAGCCGGATGAGTTCGTCACGTGAGTTGAAGTAGATGTATTTCATTCCTCTTTCACTTTTAAGAACGCCTTGGGTATGTACGCCGTGGTGATGCAGCCTATCCCCTCGAGCTCGACGACGACGCGCTGCTGGCGGGCGACACGGGCGATACGGCCCTCGATGCCACGGAAGTCGCCATCGGTGACGATGACATGGTCGCCATTCTTGAAGTGGCACTGGGAGCGGTCGACGAAGAGAATGTGGTCGCTATCGATGCTCGTCAGGCGGATGAAGTTATCCATCTGCTTGTCGGGAACGGCGAGTGGGGGATTCGTGCCGTCGGCGTTGGTGCGGAAGTGATTGTAGTAGTAACTGAGATAGGCATTGGCAGGAGAGGAGAGGGCAAGGTTAAGTCTTTCCTCCGTAGTCTGAACGAAGAGAAGATTGGGGATGAGCGGTTCTTGCACGCGTTTCTTCTTACCAGCAACCTCCTTTTCGGCATAATGCATGGGGAGATAGGAGTCGATGCCAACTTCTGTCAGCCAGTCCTTGGCCACTTGCTCGTGATGGTAAGCCACACGCAGGACAAACCATTGTTTCTGTTGCTCCTGCTCACAATTGTCCTCTGCTGTCAAAGGTGCATTCTCTACCGACACCCCGGTCTTGTCTTGACTGGAAGTCGTGCGAGGGGTAAGCTGCGCACTGGAAAGGAGACTGCCGCCTTCTCGGCTGTACACATTAGACAACGTGTCCATAGGTTTTATGTTAGGTATATTAAAAAAGCGTGGAACCTTCGTCACCCGTTCCACGCATAGAGGCTCTGGTAATGCCCATCACTGTCAGAACGAGCAACGCAGAAGCCCACGCCTGTATGTAATCTCACCATTGGCATACCTTATATACAATAAGGTATACCTCCGGCTGGTGAATACACACCCATGGACATCTACCGCTGCCATGTTCTTTGACAGTAAGTGAAATTTACCAGATTTCTATGCGTCAAGAACAAAGCGTCAAGTAAACGCCTAATCCATAAATGGTTCCCCACAATCAAGCCGCTTCTCATAAGCAACTTTTTTCTCCCTCTGCGGGCTTCTGCCTTGCGGACGGCCACGAGGGTCGCTCCCTGCATCAGCCGATAAGGTTTCGGACGTGGTTCACGAGGACAAATTTACGAAGAAATATTGAAAAAGCTAAAAAATAAGAAAGAAATTTTTGAAGTCAATGATAAAAAAGATATTTTGCTTAACTTTATGCCTAAAATCAGCATACGTGCTGCACGGGCATGGCAAGGAGAATGGGCACTTTCTGCTTGATATGCTTGAGGAAAGCGGACGTGTGCGGATATTTGTAAGAGATGACGGCATGGGATAAGCTAAAGTCCGTGCCACTTAATAGTTTTACTAAACAACGACTGAATGAAGAGAGAAACGACACCGATGCCGGCCTCTCTCCGAAAGGCTGTGCTCGACAAACGGGACGCGGTGAATGCTGCGGCTAAGAACTTTGTAGTAGGTAATCGTGACGGCTACGAGAATTTTGTGAATAAAGTAGAAGACCCTCATGCTATTGGCATAAGTGGTCTTTACGAGCTCTTGGCCACCTTGGGCAAATGTACACCCAAGAAGTGGATGGAATCACTGAACCGCAGTCTTGACATCTACTTTGAGATGGACGATGTATGGAAACAACAGCTCGTGCAGCATTTGGATACGGACGAAGGATGGAAAGAGTTCGAGAAACATGATTGTCGCATGGAAGGCACACCGCTCGAGATTTATCTTCGTCTCATCGGAAAGACTCAAGAAGAGCATAAGGCCGGCATTATACAGGTTCTCCAATACACCCTGCTCATCAGTGGCAGGTTCAACACGGAATATATGGTCAACCTCATGGATCTCGTGCTGGACGGTGACGAGATGGCAACATACACCTATTATTATCTTGCCTTTGAGGATGGATTCAAAAAGGTAACAGACAAGCTCACCTCGCTTTGGATGGCTCAAAAATACCGGCAGAAGTGTACTCTCGCAAAGACGCGGAGGGCGCAAAGGCTGCGCACACCATAGAATACAATTACACCGCCGTAGGCTCTTTGCGATTTTGCGCCTTGGCGAGCGACCAAAAATGACTACTCGTTGATGGAAGTCACGCTGCTTAAATCGTGTGTAGTCTCGTCGCAATAGAGCTGCTTGCAGTAATGAATATGTTTCGTCAAACCAGACACATCCGGCATGACTATCTTCGAGTCAGGAGAGATATTATCCATGACAGCTTGACAAGAGATAGAAATCCGTTTTCTTTTCTTGGTCAAACAAATATCGGACAATCGTCAAATATATGTTAGATTTGTGTCTGACATTTGTTTGACCAACTATCAAACAAATGTTTGACCAACTAAATTTCATTATTTTTGCCGTATTCTATCATTTTTCCAATATTATTGTTAACTTTGCAGGGATTAACCATTAAACGTTGTGAGGTATGTCTATCGTAAAGTATGAAATTCAAAACATCGAGAACGCCCAGGGCATGGGCGTATCACGCCCGTTCATCCGCCTGCATCAAGGTCGTGCGATGACAGCTGACGAGCTTGCCGACAAGCTCGCCGCATCGAGCACGCTGACAGCGGCCGACATGAAGGCGGTGATGTCGGAGCTGTGTCATTATGCCAAAGAGGAGCTGGCGGCAGGCCACCGTTTCTATCTGCCTGAGATCGGCTACCTGTCGTTGTCTGTCAGCAACACGCCACCATCGGAAAAGTCCGACGGCAAGTTGACAGGCAGAGACATCTACCTGCGCAATATCGACTTTCGTCCCGAGGCGAAGTTTCTGAAAGAGATCAGGCGTAATGTACATTTCGAGAAATCGAAATACAGCAAACTTTCAAAACGATACACCGAGGACGAGATGTGGCAGAAAATAGAAGATTATCTTTCAGAGAACCCATATCTGACCACCAGCCTTATGTGTTCCCAATTTGGCCTGAGCAAGTACATGGCAGCGCAGTGGCTCACCCGTTTCGTTGACACGGGCCAACTCGTGAAAGATGGGATCCAGCGTATGTCGCTGTACTTCCTGCCTTAGACGCTCGGGATAGCTGCAGCAGAAAAATTGGCGACAGATGGCACAGTTTTGAAATTACTGACTGGTCGGCAATCATGGACAATGTTGACAGTCTCGTCAAAGAAGGATGGAAACTCTTAGAAGTCGGCAATGCTGATACCACAGCACTTATGGCAGCGGCCTTCTTCACAGCTTTTGCCGACGAATTCGACGAGAATGAATTTCTTAATGTTACAGAGTATAATAATGTGGATGTAGGATCAACAGCCGAGAATGTAGGTGAACTTTTATCAAAAGCGCTCACCCATCCGTCAATAAGTAATATCACAAAGCAAAAGGTTATGGACGAACTTAATGCTTTCTCCAGCACTGATGTTCCGTATTGCCTTAATAATTATGGCTATTACGATTTTGACGAACTGCTTAACGAGTTAAGCCAACTTGTGCTGACAGATGATGATGCACTCAGAATGCTTGACAAACAGATTCCCCAGCATGCCGGACAATATGACCAACATACTTATGTGGAGAGGAAGCTCGACCTTCTCCGCAAGCTTCATCGCGACAAGGAAGCCGACGAGGTAGAACAAAAGTTTATTTATCTGGAAGAGATAAGGAAGATCGTTGCCGACAGGATGCTTGATGCAAAGGACTATGCCGGTGCCATAAAGCAAGCACATGAAGGGATGCGGGATGCTGACAATGCCAAGAAGCCCGGTATTACTGCCGAATGGGACAAATACCTCCTGCACATCTATCAGACAATGGGCGATAAAGACAAAACCATTAGTCAACTGCGGCATCTGTTCATCGACAGCTGGAATTCCCGAAAAAAATATTATCATGCGTTGAAGAAGCTCATACCAGCCACGGAATGGAAGGAATATTTTCATGGCCTTGTAGTTGATGCCAAGCTGACATTCAGCCCGATGTTTACGCAAGACCTGCTCGCCGACCTATATGTAGAAGAGGGTGAAACTGAGCCTATCTTCCACTTTCTCGTCTCTCCAAGGTTTGAGTCTCTTGAACTGATGAATACTTATTCAAAGTATGCTGGTGAGGAATATGCTTCCGAACTGATTGCAAAGTATAAAGACATGTTGAAAGATGAGGCAAAACGCCACGCCACAGCAAAGTCATACTCTATCATAGCCAAATCGATGAGAGCAATGAGTAAGCTAAAAGGTGGAAAGGATGCTGCTCATCATCTTGCTTTAGAATTTAGAGAGGTGTACCATAGGCGCCCATTGATGATGAAGGAGATAAAAGATTTCTGAAAGAATGATTTACAGAGGTCATTGTTGGTAATCAAAGGATTCACAGACTCGCATAATAGATAATAGGAAATGTGAGGGCTGTAGACGTTATTGCCTACCACCTTCACCACTGAGGGAATCAGCCACGAAGCTGTCAATGTCTTTTGAAACGCCAAGAACCGTTTCTCTCAGCAGCTCGTCATCGGAAGACTTGATGTGCTCAGCAGTGAGAAGCGTGATGGACTCGATTTTCTTCCAGCCAAGCATTCTGGCAAGCGGGAGAAGTTTGTGGGCTATACCTGCGATGCCTTCACGGTCCGGGATCGACTCCACAGCAGTCATCAATTGCTGACTGAAAGATTGGAGTTCGCCACGCATTGTGTCCATGATTTGCCGCCGGTCCTCCACATCCATGCCATACAAGTTCAGGAAATCACCGTCTGTGGAATCACAGCCGAGGATGGTCGCCAGCTTTGCAGCATTGACAGGCTTCAGCAGACAACCGTCGAAGCCTGCTTCCCGCAACTGGGGTACTATGCTCTCGTCGTGAGCTGTCATGGCGATGACCGTCATGTTGTGGTGGTCGATGTGTCGGATGACATCAGTACCCTTCATCTCAGGCATCTCTATATCCATGAGCATCAGCTCGGGACGCTCGTCATGAAGAGCCGTCAGCGCCTCAGTAACATGGCTGCACGACGTGACATGCCATTGCGTTCCGGTTAGTTGCCTTACCAACTCTTGCAACAGTTGCAGTTGCAAAGGGTCATCATCCAGAACAAGCAGGCGGTGGGTGTTGTTGGCTTTGTGGTGAGAAGGTGCTACTGCTAGGCAATTATCCATACTTGTTTTGCAGTTCTGTGGACCTATATCCTTGACGGGAATGGCAATCGCGATTTGGGTACCTTTCCGCGGCTCCGTGTCTACACTGATGGTTCCCTTGAGCAGCCCTACCAAGCGGCTGACGATGGACAGTCCCAGACCTGTGCCTTCTATGCCTTGAGCACCTTTGAGCCGCTTGAATGGCTGAAACGCCATGTCGCATTCTGCTTGGGTCATGCCTCGTCCCGTGTCTTTCACTTCGAAGCGCAGCATGCCCTCAGAGAGACTGGCCCGGAGTGACACTCTTCCCTCACCGGTGTATTTCACAGCATTGCTCAGCAGATTATCAGCAATCTGACGGATGCGGTAGGCATCACCGGTGCATGTCAAGCCCTTACAGCCCGATGTGTCTGCTTCGAGGATCAGTCCCTTGGCATCAGCCCTTTGCCGCATACCGGCAATGTACTGTTCAAAGAGTTCTGCCGGGACGAATGAATCTTCGTTGATATCCATTTCGCCACTTTCCAACCGGTGGTAGTCAAGCAAATCGGCCACCAGACGGGAGAGGTGGTTGGCTGAGTTGCGCACGCTTTGCAGCAACTCCTGACCTTTCTGTGAAGGCACGTAGTCCTTGAGCAGATCCGTGAATCCAGAGATGGAGGCCGCGGGTGCCTTGATGTCATGCGTGATGGTCAACAAGAGTTGCTCACGCTGTTCCATGACGCGACTGATTTCGTCGTTGGTTTTCTTCAGCGCTTCCTGGTAAGCCTGCTCTTGCCGCACATCGTGGCGGATGCGCCACAGCAGGATGGCTATCATGATGATGGCAAAGGCTGCTAACAGCATCATTTGTGCCATCAGCCGCTTATGGGCTTGTTGGGCGCGTGCCAACCCTTGGCTGACGATGCGCCTCTCTTGTGCCCGCAACCGCTCCACTTTGCCTTCCAGCTCCTTCTCGATTGCCGAGGAGATGGCCTTGAGATCGTCCAGTTCACCGCTGACCCTTTGTTGTCGCTGATGAGTCGCCCGCTGCTGCTCTTGCTCCGCCTCGGCAAGGATGCGGGCAACACGACGGCTGATGTCTACAGGCTGCCTCACCGTGTCGACACTGGTCATGCTGCTGTCACGGCGAACACTTACCGTATCGGTGTGGGCCTTACGGAACAGGTCGGCCAGGCGGCGGAAGAAGCCCTGGCGCGAGCGGGCAACCTCCACTGTCGTCGTACTGGCATGGTGAGCCTCCGTAGTCTTGGGATGCACGACGACCGAGTCTTTGCCGCTATTAAGGCTGTTGACTTTTTGGTGCAGTGCTCCGGGCTGACGGCTGAGTGCGATAGCCTTGGTAAGCTCTCGCAGACTGCCACGCTCATCCTTGACCATCTTTGCCAGAGCACTGTCGGATCGTTGTTGCATTTTAGCATATTCGCCGACAGACTGGCCAATGACACTCAGCGATTGCGTATTGCTGTATACCAAGGCGATGATGATGATCAAGGCTAGGGCAACGATGGCATAGGCTACGGCCGCCTTTTGTGAAATATTGTTCTTATGCATAGCTAAAATGGTGTATTGCAGTGCAAAGGTACAATATTCTGTTAGTACACGAACAAAATATGCCCGCCTTTATGAGGCGGGCATGCTTGAAATCCTGAATACGTAGTACTGATAGAAAGGCATCGATGTCTACTTCTGCACGGTCGTATCAGAAGGAGCCGGTGCAACAGTGTCTTGCTGAACGGGGTTTACACTGTCTACACTTGCTGTACTGTTGATATTGGCGGCAGAAGCCGACGAAGTGTTATTGAAAGCAAATGTACTACTCACAGAAACGATGGTCAAAGCAGCAACGGCTGCGAAAACTAACTTCTTCATAATCCTTATTTTTATTATCTGTTACTTGTTATCGTGAACTCTTCGTTGTGGACACCTACGAAAGCGCAACGGTCGTGCCAAAGTTGTCGCAATTCAATCATAGTATTGATTATTAGGAAGTTATAATATTTATGGAATATTGAGTAAGTGTGGAAACTGTGGAAGTGTTGTGGAAAGATTCCACAACTCTTCTCCACACATAGTAGGGTATCGGACTATTCCAAACCGTATTTCTTCAACTTGTTGTAGAGCGTTTTTCTGTCTACCTCAAGCAATCGTGCAGCTTTGCTCTTATTGCCTCGGGCGGCTCTCAGGGCATCGGCTATGAGCTGTCGCTCCGTAGCATCGTCGTGGAGAGGTGCCGTTGTGGAGACGGGTACTTCGGGATTCATCGTCAGACGGAGCTCGTCAGTACCGATGAGTTCTCCTTGGGCCAGCAGGGTCGCACGCTTGACCACATTGTTCAGTTCGCGCAAGTTGCCAGGCCAGGAATAGGAAGCCAAAAGACTTTGGGCGGCTTGCGTGAAGCCAGAGACATGGCGGCCGAGCTCTTCATCAGCCTGACGCATGAAGAGGTTGGCAAAGAGGAAGAGATCAGAACCACGGTCTTTCAGTTCCGGCATTAAGATGGTAAACTCGTTGATGCGGTGGTAGAGATCCTCACGGAATTGTCCGTCGCGCACTCGCTGAGCAAGGTCCTCATTGGTGGCGCAGACCAACCGGATGTCGATAGGAATCTCTTCTGTACTTCCCAGGGGACGCACGACGCGTTGCTGCAGGGCGCGGAGCAACTGCACCTGAATATCATAGGGCAGGTTGCCCATCTCGTCGAGAAAGAGCGTACCGCCGTTGGCAGCCTCGAAAGCCCCCTGCTTGTCACAGTCGGCACCTGTGAACGCCCCTTTGCGATAGCCGAAAAACTCCGAGGCAGCCACCTCACGGGGTATGGCTCCGCAGTCAAGAGCAAAGAAAGGCTTGTCATGTCGTGGACTTTTTGCGTGGATGCGGCGCGCTACATATTCCTTGCCCGTGCCACTGGCTCCAAGGATGAGCACCGACATGGGAGTGGGAGCCACGAGATCAACATAGCGATAGAGTAGCTTCGAGGCTTCGCTTTCTCCTTCTATATAAATAGGTGTAGAGGTCTCTGCGTCGTGGACTGCTGCCTTGTCGGGCGCAGAGGGCTCCTGCCCCTGCGAAGTAGCACCCGCTACCTCGTTGACGGCAGACAATTTGGAAGAACGGAAGGCCTCGCTGATTTTTTCAAGCAGCAAATCCGGTGGAAAAGGCTTAGAGATGTAGTCGGTGGCACCAGCCTTCATGGCGAGCACAGCATTCTCCACCTCAGCGTAGCTGGTCATCACGATAAAGGGCGTGGTGAGACCTTCGTCACGCAAGTGTGAGAGCAGGCTGATGCCATCACCATCAGGCAGACGCAGGTCAGAGAGAATAAGATCCGGCGTCGTCTCTTCCAACAGATGGCGGGCCTCCCGCAGCGAGGAAGACTTATTGGCGACGAACCCTTTTCTGTTCAACCACTTCTGAATCATCAGACCGAAGGTTAGGTCATCTTCAATTATGAGTATTATGGGCATAGACTATTATCGTTTACTATCCTGTCGTTCCAAGCATCCCGGGCATTTGCATATGCGGGATATCTTTGTTCTCGAGCGCAAAGATAGTATATTTTTTAGAGATAACGTCATATTCTCATATTCTTGTTGGTGTATGCCACTATCGTGGTCAGCAGTTCCGACACGGACACGGGCACGGCAAGCCACAGTCCGGTATTGCCCATCAATACTTACTCCTATTAATATTATTTATGATTGCGACTCTTCCATGTATCTATTATTATCCCTCTCTATATTCCTTTGGCGTCACTCCCGCAAGTTTCTTGAAAAAGCGGGAGAAGTGCTGAGGATACTGGAAACCGAGGTGGTCGGTAATCTGCGAAATGCTCTGCGTGGGGTCGAGAAGTAGCTGCTTGCTCAATTTGAGGATGTGCTGCTGGATATAGTACTGTGCCGTCATACCCGTTTCCTTGCGGATGAGATCACCGAAATAGCCAGCGGAAAGACAGGCCTTACCGGCGAAGTAGGCCACTGAGGGCAGGCCGTCACGTACAGCCAGTCCCTGCTCAAAATAGTCTTTGATGTTGCGCTCAAAAACCGAGAGGATATCGGAGCTCTCCCTGTGGCGAGTGACAAACTGTCGGTCGTAGAACCGTTGGCAGTAGTCAAGGATAAGCTTGATGCGATCTGTGAGGATCGTCTGTGAGTGCTTGTCCACGGGCAGCTCCATCTCGGAGCGGATGGAGCTGAGCGTATCGGTATACATCCGCCGCTCACGCTCACTGAGATGGAGCGACTCAGCCGAGTCGTAGTCGAAGAAGTGATAGCCGCCGATGGTCTTCCCCAATGGCGTGCCGAAGAGCAGATCAGGATGGAAGAGCAGTCCTAAGGTGTGCGACGGCGTGCGGAGCTGTTCCTCTGCCATATCTACGCGTACCATCTGCCTTGGTGCGAAGCTAACTATGGTACCGTCCTGATAGTCGTATAGCTGGCGCCCATAGTGCAACGAGCACTGAATGCCGTCCTTCAGCCACAGTGCATAGACACCATAGCGAAAAGTAGCGTGGTTGGGCATCTTCGTGGCTTCCGCCATATCTATCACGCTCACCAAAGGGTGAAAAGTCTCGAAGCCATACATCTTATTATATGCATCGATATTATATCGATAGGGATGATCGTTGTGTCGCTCATATCTGTCTGTCTTTATGTTTCCACGCACAAAATTACTCGAAATATTCTATCCGTGCAAGAGCAGATAGGCGGTTTCTGCAATAAGGGTTACAGGTACCATAATCAAGGTAATGCTCCATCAACATGAATCCGACTATGACGGAATTCTTCGCATCAATGCGAATGATAAAAATCAGTTATTGCAGAAAAATATCATCCTTAGAGAACAAGATAAGCAATTTTTCCTTATTTTTGCAGTTGATGCCTTGCCTACCCTTATCGGCGAGTCATGAAAACCACACAAGAAGAACCAATTGTCAAGACTATGAAAAAAACGGCCCGCATCTTCTTTCTGCTATTGCTATGTATCTGTGCGTCCATCTCTATGTACGCCCAAGACCCTGTTGAGACATGGCAACAATACTACAGTGAACTCGGTCAACGCGAGGACGTTGAAAGCGACGCCTGGCAAGAAACCTATGAAATGCTTAGCGAACTGGCCCATGAGAAGATGGATCTGAACAGTTGCACACGCGAGGACTTGGAACGACTACCCTTTCTATCTGCCCAGCAGGTGATGGAAATCATGGAGTACCGCCATCGCGCCGGGCGCTTTGAAAGCCTCGTAGAACTGCGCATGCTTCCCTCGTTTCGCAAGCAGGATGCCGACATGCTGGAGCAGTTTGTCACCATAGGACCGGAGAAAACGTCCGACGCGCTACCGTCTCTTGACAGCATCCTACGCTCAGGACGGCAGGAAGTGGTAGCTGCGCTGAAAATACCTTTTTATGATAGAGAGGGTGACAAAAACGGTTTTCTCGGATATAAATACAAGCATTGGCTACGCTACAGCTTCAATTACCGGCAACGCATCAAGCTGGGTTTTGTGGCCTCACAAGATGCAGGCGAACCTTTCTTCGCGGGAAAGAACGCTTGCGGATATGACTATTACTCGCTCTATCTGCAGCTCCGAAACATAGGCATCATCCGTAATCTCATCGTAGGACGCTACAGGCTGCGCTTCGGCATGGGACTGATCATGAACACTTCATTCGGACTTGGCAAACTCAACACGCTGGCCACGTTAGGAGCCTCCACCAACAACATCATCGGACACAGCAGCCGGTCGGAAGCCAACTACCTGCAAGGCGTGGCCGCAGCCATACGCCTCAACCGACAACTCACGCTGACCAGCTTCGTCTCATGGAGGAAGATCGACGCTACGCTCAACAACTCCACAGGCACGGTGACCACAATCCTGAAGACTGGCTATCACCGCACCCCCAGCGAGATGGCACGGCGACGCAACACCGATGAGACGCTCGTGGGATCCAACCTCAGTTTTTTCCGTGATGGCTTTCATGCAGGCGTCACGGCTTTCGCCACTGCCTTCAATCGCACGCTGAAGCCCAACACCTCGCAACCTTTCCGCCGGTGGTATCCGCAGGGAAAGCACTTCTGGAACGCAAGCGTCGACTATGGCTATGTCTCGGCGAAACTCAATATCGCCGGTGAAACGGCCACGGGCGACTGCGGTACGGTAGCCACGATCAACTCTCTCAGCTATCTGCTCACGCCCTCGCTGTCGGTGATGGTTCTGCAACGCTACTATCCTTATCAATACTACTCGCTGTTCAGCCAGAGCTATGCCGACGGTGGCTCAGTCAACGACGAGAGCGGCCTCTATCTCGGCATGCAGTGGTCACCATCGTCCAGCGCATGTCTGATGGGATATGTCGACGCCGCCTACTTCGCATGGCCGAAATATCAGGCTTCCGCCGCTTCGCACAGCATCGATGCACTGCTTCAGTTCAGCGGCAACCGACAAGGATGGAGCTACCTGCTCAGGATGCGCATGAGAAGACGGGAACGCAACGACAGCGAAGCCGGCCATCTGACGTGGCGCGACGAATATCGCTCACGCGCCATGATCGGCTACACAACTGGTTACTGGCAATGGAGAATGCAAGGCGACCTCAGCATCTGCCACCAACAAGCCACAAGCCGGGGATACATGATCTCGCAATATGTCGGCTACCAACGCGCGTGGTTTCAGACTTTTCTCAGTGCCAACTTTTTCCACACCGACGACTTCCTCTCACGTGTCTACAGCTATGAGCGTGGACTGCTCTACAACTTCTCCTTCCCCATGTTTGCCGGACGAGGCATCCGCTATGCCATTGCAGCCCGCGCAGACATCGGTCACCGCCTGATGTTTCTGCTGAAGTTGGGTAACACCAACTATTTCCACAATGTATCATCTTCCTCAGGACCGGAGCATGTCAATGGTCACAGTCGCATGGAACTGGAGATGCAGGTAAAGTGGCGATTCTGATATTACTGTGATAGTCAATGCCTTACAGCATATTGCAATGGAGTAAGATTGGCTTCATTCATCCACATCACTGGTCAACACCGTGATGCCCTTCTTCAAGTGTCCCTTGAGTTTGTCAAGGAAAGATGGGACTTTATGAGAGGAGTCATCTGTAGGCTTCGGTGACTCCGTCTTTGCTTCTGGCTTCATGAGGGGTACCTTCTGATCATCAGTTTCCGAAGCAGGCTCTTTCTTTATCTCTTTAGTTTCAGCACCTTTACCCGACATATCAAAGGAAAAGGAAGTTGAAGTTCCCTCATGTTCTTGTTCCACCGTGTGTTTTTCAGGCTCAGGCGTATTGGCTGTATCTTCAGTTTTCTTCTCCGCTTTCCTCTTTGCCGCCGCATTTTGCGACAGCAGAGGTTCACGATAGAGTTTCGCGATGATCTGGTTGTAATACTCCTCGTCGCTATCGTCATGTTTGTCATCAGGCAGGAAGCGGTTGTCGATCCCCGTGGCAAGGATGATCACCTTAGCATCTTCGCCAAGGGTGTTATCGTCACTTGTACCCCAAATCACCTCTATGTTTGGATTCAACCCATACATGAAAGCATCCACCTCACGCATTTCACTGACGAACAAAGGCTTGTCCTCGCTCGTATAGATATTGAAGAGGATCTTCTTGGCATTAGAGATGTCACTGCCGTAGAGCAATGGCGACTCAAGGGCATTGACAATTGCCTTCTCCACTCGCCTCTCACCACGAGCCCTGCCGATGGCCATGATGGCGCCACCGCCTTCACGCATCGTTGTTTCCACATCGCGGAAGTCAAGGTTAATGCTGCCCTCAATCGTAATCAGTTCCGATATACTCTTTGCGGCATTGCACAGGATATTGTCCGCGGCTTTGAAAGCGTCCTTGATAGAGAGTTCCGAGTCGGCATAGACATCGCAGATGCTCTCATTATTAATAATGAGTAGTGAGTCGACATTCTTCCGCATCTCCTCTACGCCTTTCAGGGCCTTCATGATCTTTCGGTTTTTCTCGAAATAGAACGGGATGGTCACAATGCCTATTGTCAGTATTCCCATGCTCTTGGCCACAGAAGCAATAATGGGGGCAGCTCCTGTACCCGTACCGCCACCCATGCCTGCCGTGATGAAGCACATGCGGGTGGAGTCATTGAACAGTTGCTTTACACGTTCCTTAGTCTTGATGGCCTCCTGCTTACCCAACTCAGGGTCGGCCCCGGCTCCCAGTCCGGACTCACCCAACAGCAACTTGACGGGTACCGGCGAGTTGGCAAGACTCTGGCTGTCGGTATTGCAAACCGCAAAAGACACGTTGGCGATGCCCTCGTTGAACATATTGTTGACGGCATTACACCCGCCGCCACCTACGCCAACCACCTTGATGATCTCTTTCGTGGTGTCTTCCACCGGACCAAAGTCCAATGTATCGCGCTTCTGTTGATTATCGTCTTCCATGATATTCTGTTTTTTGCGCAAAGATAAAGTAAAAACATCAAATCCCCAACAGAAAAATCTTCGCAAGGCTTGCAGACCCATTTTTATCATCGCACATGAACGGCTCTATCAGTTTTTTCGTTAACTTTGTAACCACAATGAACAACGACGAGGAACAAGCAAGACTGATGGCCCGCAAATACGTGAACTGGTGGGGAAGTTGCAAGTGTTGGGTAGGAACGACTTGCTGCTTCAAGCCATCACTGTGCCTACGCTCGAACAGCTCAGGACGGAGGCCGCACGTGGCACGCTTCGCAGACTCATCGTTAAGCATGACGGCAGACTCTTCCTTGAGGGAAGCAAAGCCAAAGGAAATAATAGCAACAACATCGTTGAAGTACAATTGTCGCCGGTTCATCGTGCCGTCTACCTGTTGTTCTTGCGACATGAAGAAGGCATTGAATTCAAACGTCTCAGCGAATACCACGACGAGTTGCTGTCAATCTATGACCGCATCTGCCCCGAAGGAGACAAAGACAAGATGCGAGAGACCGTAGAGCGGCTTACCAATTCCCTTGACAATGCCATCAACGAGAAGTGCTCCAGGATCAAGTCTGCCTTCACGTCTCTCATGGACGACTACTCGGCCAGCTACTACATCATCAGCAGCCAGTCGGAGCAGATCGACCCTGCATCGCCACGCCGATGGTTTCGTCGTCTCAAAGCCATCACCTTGCCGAGAAGCCTGGTGTATTATCCCGAGCACTTCTAAAGTACATTCTGAATTTTACATGGATCGACACGAGGCACTGCCGTCCTGCATTAGTGTCTCGAGGTGTAGGAGCTAAGCAAAAGGATATGTGACTATTCAAATATCTCGCGCAGTTCCTTGTTGCTGAGCCTGCCTATCCAGCTCTCACCGGAGGAGACGGTCATGTCGGCAAGCTGACGTTTAGAGTTGATCATGTCGTTGATGCGCTCCTCGAAAGTGTTCTTGGTGATGAAGCGATGAACCATCACATTCTGATGCTGGCCGATACGATAGGCACGGTCTGTGGCCTGGGCCTCCACAGCGGGATTCCACCACAGGTCGTAGTGGATGACATGCGTGGCGGCAGTGAGGTTAAGTCCCGTGCCGGCGGCTTTTAACGAGAGGATGAAGAACTTGTCGGCGCGTCCGTTTTGAAAGCGGTCCACCATCTCCTTGCGCTGTTTGATCGTACAGCCACCATGGAGGAACATGGGCTCGACACCCGTGGCATTCGTGATGAACTTCACCAGCATGTCACCCATCTCCTTGAACTGCGTGAAGATGATCGCCTTCTCGCCGGCATCGTTGATCGACGCCACGAGGTCGAGCAGCATTTCCGTCTTACCGGAGAGCGCCGGATCGGTCTCACCGTTTTTGAGATACTGCGCAGGATGGTTGCAGATCTGTTTCAAGGCAAGCATCATCTGCAGGATCAGACCCTGGCGTTTGAAGAGCTGCGTGCCGTCGTCCTCGTCCATTCCCTCTATCACCTTCATGCTCTCGTCAAGCACCTGCTTGTAGATGGCGGCCTGCTGCGGCGTGAGCATAGCAAACTCGTCCTGTTCGATCTTCTCGGGCAGGTCGTTGATGATGTTCTTATCAGTCTTCAGTCGGCGCATCATCATCGGAGCCGTAATCCGGCGGAATCGCCCGGCGCAGGCTGTATCGCCCTCCTGCTGGATAGGCCGCGCATAATCCTCGTTGAACGACTTGATTGTGCCGAGATAGCCTTTGTTGGCAAAGTCCATGATACTCCAGTATTCCGAAAGACGGTTCTCTACTGGCGTTCCGCTCATCGCTATGTGTGTGTCGGCCTTCAGCGAGCGTACTGCCTTGCTCTGAGCAGTACCGCTGTTCTTGATGTTCTGTGCCTCATCAATGACGGAGATGGTCCATTTCAGCTTTTTGAGTTGATCGATGTCGGAACGAACGAGGCCATAGGAGGTCAGCAGAATATCTGCATCAAATTCTTTGAGGTTGCGCCTCTGACCATGATAGACAAAGACCGACAGCGTCGGGGCGAAGTGCTGGAGCTCTGCTTGCCAGTTGGCGAGCAGTCCCGTTGGTGCCACGACGATGGCCCGTTGTCTCTCCAGTTGCCCGTCATCCTTTAGCTTTTGCAATAGCGTGATCACCTGCAACGTCTTGCCCAGTCCCATGTCATCGGCAAGAATGCTGCCGAAGCCGAGCCGCATGTTTTGATACATCCACTCATAGCCCCGCTTCTGATAAGGACGCAGCGTGGCATGAATTTCCTTTGGCACATCAATCTCCTGTTGCGTGGTCCATTTTCTGATGAGTTCCTTCACCTCAGGCGAGATGCTGACCTTCGCAGACTTATACTCTCCCGACAAGGCGACCTGCAGCATCCGCGCCGGGGTCATCTCGTTGCGTGAGGCGAAAGCCTTCTCGATACACTTCAAGTCGTCGGCCGTCACATAGATATATTGCTGCTTGAAACGGATCAGTCCCTCGGCACGCCCGAGAAGACCGCGAAACTCCTCGGGAGAGATCAGATCATCACCGACCGCAACCTTCCAGTCGAACTGCAACAGCTGGTCGAGACGGAGGAACGACTTGCCGTCGCTCTGCTTGGCTGACAAGGAAACCGATGGTTTCGGCCGAAGCAGATGCTGCAAAGATTTCGGCAGGAGCAGTCGGATGTTGAGCAAACGCATGGCCGGCACAACGTTGATCAAAAACTGCGAGAATGCCGCATTGTCCATAGCCATCGGTTTCCGCGCCTCATTGGCAAGATACTGGTCGATGCCGGGAACAAGGGATGACAACAGTGAGACATCGCGGAGGATATTATACCGTGCACGCTGATAGGTCTTGTCCGTAAAGACATCGTGCAGGGCAACCTCTGTCTGGTCGTTGGCCTGAGCGTCTGCCACTGTCATTTCAAGAAGGAACTCACTGCCATCCTCACTTTCATCGCGTACCATGATCATTGGCAAATAGCGCAATTGGGGAGCCGACAGATGGTCTGTCCAACTCTTGATACCGCCGGGAACATTTTTCTCTCCTACACCGTCGAACTTTTCCCAATCATCATCAAAGAACAGCTCGTAGACCTTGTCCCACCACGTCAGTGGTTTATGAGTTTGGCGTACGAGAACCGTCAGAAAGCAAGAGCAGATGAACCACGCTGGCCTCGACGGGACGAGCTTGCTTCTTCCCTTACACTCCAAGACAATGCTGTCTTTGGTGAAGAACGCGTCAAGTTGTTCAAGGATGGCAGCCGTCTGCTTATCCGACATAAATGGAGCCCAGACGACATTCACACTGCCATCCTTCTGCTGAACGATGACCGGCTCGATATTGCCCTTGACCGCGAGACGCAACGCAAGGACGAAGCAACTCCGGAAAGCGAAGACTGTGTTGCTGCTCTCATAAATCTTCTCTTCCGGCAAAGCAGAAAGATATTCCATCAGGTCCACCACGCTGTTCTTGGTCTTATAACCTGAGAAATGCGCCTCAACATGATGATTCTTGTCCACGACGAGGCGGATATCCGATGCATCTTTCTTCGGCAAGTGACCGATGCTTGAGCCCAACGCTTCGTAGACGTATTTCTTGCCATTGTGAATGTTCCTCGCTGCATTCGCCACGCGCTTCATGTTCTCGTCATAGCGTTTCATAAAATCACCATCAGCATAGAAGGCAGGAGATGCAGGCAACAACCTCAAGATGGCCTCACCCAAGTTGGCAATCTTACTGAAGTCGAAGTGCGGCAAACATTGTGGGGAATCTTTTTTATCAGTCTTGTCCAACAACGGTACAAGGCCGAATGCCTCACGCTCATCGGGAACCGCCGACATCTTCCCGGCGTCAATGACGATGCCACGTTTAGCCAACTCGCCGATGATGTCCACGCCATGGAGTTTGAAGACAAGGAAAGGATTGTTGTCGATCTCCTGTCCCACCATATAGATCACTGCGGCAATATGCTTGCAGGGCACCGCCCAGTCAGGGCAGGAGCAGATCATGCCAAGGTCACGCCAGGAAGTCGGGAACACCTTCAGTCTGTTTTCCTTTGCGATATCGTTGACGGCGGGCGACAACTTGCGGTTGAGCAGCTCAGCGACAATAGCAGGATGCGCGAGGATGCCGTCCATCAGGGCGTCGGTCTCCTTGGCAGAGAACTTGTCCACCTTGATGGTCACAGAGTAGGGCGTTCGCCTCGAACCCTGTACTTTCGCCTCAATAACACTGTCGTTGATCACGATCTTCTTTACCGACCCGTTGCGAGCATAGCGGGCGCCACGAGGGATGCGGTTAGCATAGTCTATGTTTGTCAGCGAGCGGAGCCACTCGTTTCCCCACCATGTCTTACCAAAGTCACTTGCCATATATTATCTTTTTAAATTCGTTTCTGGATCCATCTATCTGTTAACCTCGTGGTTCCGTGCACTCGTTGACGAGATACACGATGCTCATGTAGGGGATGCCTGCATGCGCCTCCAGTCCGATCTCACACGTTCGGCTGTTGGAATAGCCGCGTCGTTCGATATGATGCTCCGCGATCTGCCCCTGGAGCGAGCGCAAAGCCCAGTTGTTGAGCTCCGGACGTGAGAATTCACGGTCACCGGCAAAGCCGCAACAGCCGATACTTTCCGGCACAAAGACGTTGTCGGTACACATGCGTGCCACTTCGAGCATCGCGTCGCTGAGTCCCATCTCACGCGTGGAGCAGGTCAGGTGAATGGCTACCGGTCGGTGGGTAGGATGGAACGTAAGTCTGTCTTTAAGGAATGTAAAAATGAACTCCGCGGGCTCGTAGAGCTTGACACGGGTGACCATTTTCTTCAGTCGGTGAAGGCAAGGACTTTGGTCACAGAGCACCGGCCAGCGGCCTCCCTCACTGGCCTCATAGAGTGCCTGCTCCGTCTCGGCTGTCTTTCGGTCAGCGATATCTGTCATGCCCTTGCTCTCCCAAATCTGTCCGCAGCAAAGGTTCTTCATATTCTTCGGGAAAATCACCTCGTATCCCGCTTTGTGCAGCAGGGCGCACATCTCCTTGACAAGCGGTTGCTTGACGGGAGCGCCTTTCGCCAGTCCCATGGTCTGATTGATGCAGCTTGGCAGGTAGACGACCTTCAGCTCAGACGGCTGCTGGTTAAGCATCGCCTGAGACGGGTTACGGATGGCACCCGGCATAGCCGTAGACCACAGTGGGACGCCGAGCTGGTGAAGGCCACTGCACACTTTCTTCATAGCTGTTCTTTGTGCGGACGACGACTTGCGGGGTCATGCGATAGAAGCTGGCATCAGTACCCCAGGCATAAGTACGGAGACTATCGGTATATATCTGTCTCTCCGGGATGGCCTGCTTGACCTCGGAAAGAAACTGCTGCTTAATATGTGGATCGATCATAATATCGTGACTTGTCTGCTTCTGCAAAGGTAACTAATATTAGCAGCATTAACAAATAATAAACGTTATATTTTATAAGCTATTTTGGAGAAATAACCATAGAATCGTTACAGAAGCACGAAAATAGGATACAGATAAGCATCGCAGCCCCATTCCGCGGTCGTAGCACACTGAATTTCTCCGTACTAAGACCTGTGGCATGGGGCTGTTACGATTCTTCTCCTTTGAGGGATATAATTAATCTACTTTAAAGTTTAAAGATCAAAAACGCCTGTTATCCAGTGGCAGATGGAAGAGGGGCGATATTCCTGCCGGCTTCGGAAGGAAATAAAATTGCGTCGGGGCTACTTCACCAGCACCTTCTTCCCGTCGTGAATGTAGATGCCCTTTACAGGCTGTTCCACTCTCACACCGCTGAGCGTGTAATAAGCATCATCATCGTGTGCTGCTGTTGTCAGACTGCGGATGCCCGTCGTGCCGCCAGAGATGAACAGCAGGATGGACTTGGCTCCGGCCGAGGCATCACGCCAGCTGGTAGGCAGATGGAGGTAGGCCTTGCTCCACGCATTCCTCTGCAGGATGCCGTCGGCATCGTAGCGTCTGAACTCACCGTTGGTGAGTCCGAAGTTGGTATAGTCGGTGCCGCCAATGGTCTCTGTAGCGTAAATCCATGTTGGTACGGTTACGCCCACGAGATAGTTGGTGCCGGTGTAGGTCTTCTGGCTGTCACCTGTGGTATAGTCCTTCTCGCCGATGCGGTAGTAAAGGTTGCGGTCGCCGGTCTTGTGCAGCACCACGCCCACGTACTGGTCATGCTTCTCGCCCTGGCGGGAGGGGATGTAGTTGCCGTCAAGCTTCGTGAGCGTCAGCTGGCGGGTGGACTTGTCATAGGCTGTGGCTACGAGGGCCTCGATGTCCGAGCCCTCCGGAATCTCCACGTCAAAGTCAGGACAGAGCGTTCCGAACTCCTTGGTCTGCGCCAAAGGAATGTCCGTCTTGATCTGTGCATTCTTCCAGCCCGTGGCGTTCTTGTAGTTGCTGACGGCTGACGGCTTCACGTAGATAGTTGTGCCACTGTCAAAAAGTTGATTGCTAAAACTTCCGCCTTCAACAGAAGGAGGCGTAGTGCCCAGCATATAGACCACCTTCTTATACAACGCATTGTAGAAGGCACTTTGCTTGATCTTCGTGACGCTGGCAGGAATCGTGATAGACTCCAGCCCTCCATATTTTCCTGTTGTTGACGACATGAAAGCCCCCTCACCGATTTCCTTCAGTCCCGACGGCAGGGTAATGTGTCGGTAAGGGAAACCTTGACAGGAATAATAGCCTAAAGCCGTCACGGTGGAAGGCACCACGTAGTAGGACTCATAATACTTGTAAGGGTCACGTGCCGGCGGGAAGCACATCAGGCGGGTCTCGTCGATGTTGAAGAGTACACCCTTGTCCGACTTGAAGTTCCGGCTGCCTGCTTCCACCTCGAAGGCTTCCACCTTCATGCACTCCTTGAAGGCACCCGGGGTAATGGTGGTGACGCCCTTCGGAATCAATATGGTGCTGAAACCGCAATTGGCGAAGCTATATTCACCTATGCTCAGCAACGTGGAAGGCAGGGTGACCTTGGCCAGTTTGCTGCAGCCGCTGAAGGCACTATTTCCAATAGCTGTGATGCCCTCCGGAACATCATATGAGGTGAGTGAGGTGTTATTATAGAAAGTAAGTTCCGGGATGGCAGTCACTTTCGTTGGCCACTTGAAGTCTGTAAGTGATTTACATCCCGAGAACACGATCGAACCCATAGAGGAGACACCATCGGGGAAAGACACAGAGGTTAGGGCGGTACAGCCACTGAATACACTATTGCCTACTTTTGTCACGGTTCCGGGGATGGTCAGCGTGGTCAACGATGTGCATCCTTTGAAAAGATCGTTGCTTAGCTCTGTCAACCCGGCAGGCAGCGTGACATCGGTCAGGCTTGTACACCTTGACAGGCAGTAGGTTCCCAAGCTCTTGACATTGTCGGGGATAACAATCTTCTTCAGCTTTCCGGAACCGGCAAAACAACTGCCGGGCAGGGATGTCAGCCCGGTGGAGACGGTGACAGACGTGAAGCCGACACCATTCAGCGTACTCTCCCCAAGCGAGGTGACGGTGTTGGGCATCTGCCAGTCGCCGGTCAGCGAGCCACAGCTGTTGAAGGCGTAAGCGCCGATGGTGGTGAGTCCTGTGGGCCAGTTGATACTGCTCAGCTTGCTGTCCATATTGAAGCAACGGGCAGGAATGGTCTTCAGCCCGGCAGGCAGGGTGACCGTGGCCAGCGCGGTGCAGTACATGAAAGCTCCCTCAGAGATGCTGGTGATGTTGTCGCCCAATGTTACCGTCTGGAGCGTGGTGTTCTGATTGTCAGAAGATCCCGTGAAAGCATTGCAGCTGTAAGCTGTCACGGTATAGGCCACGCCACCGTTTTCCACCGTGGCGGGAACCTCCAGCGATGTGACAGTCTTGTCAACAACGCCGGTGACCTCGGCGGTTGTCTTCCCATCAGTATAAGAGTAGGTGAGATTGCCCGCCGTGAAGCTGCCTGCGAGCGCATAGCCGCAGCAGAAGAAGAGTGCCAGAGCGGTGGCACCCGTGCGAATAAGTTGTTTGGTATTCATCAGTCGTCCCATAATTTTAAATGTCCATTTGAACCTGTCAGGCCGCAGTCTGCGTCTTCTGCGTCGTCATCCTCCCAGGAACCCTTAAATGACTTAGCATCGCTCTGGTCTACAGACATAGTCTTTGACCAATTGACGTAAGCTTGTGGCTCCTCCAATACCGATCCACTGAGCGAGACAGTCACAACCTCTACGCGGGGCTTACAATAAATATGTTTCATAAATAAAATGATAATGTTTTAACATTAGCTATCTCAAAATAACAGAACTTGACGGTTTGGCCACCTCTTTGTCCTCTGGCTCTGGTGCTATGACATCTAAGATTCTGTTCTTTCGGTTAACCTTTTCTGTAGACCATAAAGACACATAGAAAGAGATTAAATAATGAGTTTGGGTGTAAAGGTATTGGTTTTTCGGCAGTTCTGAGCTTCACCCCCCCCGAATTTTTAACTATAATTAAGATATAAACGGATGCGTGATCTGTTGCTCGCCCACCATGCAGACGAAGTGTCCATGGAGAGTACGAGTGTCTGCAGGATCTCCATATGGCGAATCCTTGCGCCACATTTTCATCTGCGGCTCATCAATCCTTATTTCATCAAACAGCAGCCTGGACACAAATGCTAAGATAAAGAACACAAGGAGGAAGAAAGAAAGTAACCAATACAAACCCACAAAACTCTTAACAAAACTCTGTCAACATTTTCAGTCATTCTAGAGAGAAGCACGAGGTGAAAATCAAGGAAAACGATGATGAAGACACCAAAAAACCATCGTCTCAGAGAGAAAACTGTGAGTTGACTTAGTCAAAAAGGCGTTTTGATGCGACCAAAAAGGCGAGATGACCAGGTCATAACGCCGTGATGACCAAAAATTCTCTAGAGAATTTTTGGTCAGAAAGGCTTTCTGATAAAGAGCCCAAAGTGGCATTTTTCATATATCACTGAATTTCAGTACTTTATAAAAAGCGCCCAAAATTCGCAAAAGTCGAAGCAGAAGACTGTTTGCTCGAAAAGAACGCCTTCTCAGAGCTCGTTTTTTGTCAGAAAAGCCAACAAAGCAAAGCCTCACCCCAAGTCCTTCTCCAATAGGAGAGGGAAGTGAGATGAGTGATAAACAACACCCAACCTTCCCTCTATCCCACAAAAAAAATCGCATCAATTAAGTAAAATGGTGATTTCATACGTTATATAAATAAAAACCAAACGCATGAAACATATAGTCCTCTATCTCAGCCTGCTGTCGACGCTGCTGTTCCCACTCAGCGTATCGGGGAAAACAACAGCGAAGGAAAGCGCGGATCTCGCCCGATGGAAAGCCAACACCGAGCGCTATCTCGCGAAAGTGTCCGCCGACTCTACCTGGCTGTTCTCTCGCCTGCAGATGTATTGGAACACCCACGCCACTGACGTCTTTGTCAACAGTGAGCGCTTTGACCACGCAGGAGGTGACCGCGCGCCCGTGCCCACCGTGAAATACAATGGCACACGCAGCGCCGAGTCGGCGTATAACCGCCCCAAACTCGACGACGTCATCCCCTACGACGATGACGCACAGGGCGATGTCACATACATCAACCGCGCCACCGGCAAGATGGAGAAAGCACATCCCTCAAAGACCGGATGCAACATCAACAGCCTCAACCAACAGATCCTTGGCATCGCCCGCGATGCCTCGCGCATCTATAAGGCCACCGGTGACCGGCGCTACGCCGCACTGGCCTATCCGGTCTTCGACACTTATCTCAAAGGCATCTACTATCGGAATGTGCCCACCGACCTGACCCACGGCCACATGCAGACACTTGTCGGTATGGCTACCTTTGAGGTGATCCATGAGGACGCCGTCGCCTCCATCACCGAGATCTACGCAAACCTCGGCAAATACATCACCCGTGACCGTGACCTCTATGAGGCCGCGATGAAGAAATGGGCTGAGAACATCATTGCCAACGGCGTGCCGCACAACAACTGGGATCTCTGCCAGGCTGAGTTTATCACCGACATAGCTCTCGTGCTCAGAAGCAACAAAGACTACGCCGACCACAAAGGAAGGGAATATTATCTCAACTATATCCAAAACACGTCGAGCATCCGCCAATGGAGCATGGGCCGGCTGATCAACTTCGGCTACGACCCATAGACCGCCATCTGGTACGAGAGCCCGGGCTACAGCACCACAGTGTCACGCGACTTCACCGAGCCGGAGACACAGGCACAGCAACAGCGCACCAACATCGTGGTGAAAACCTCGAAGTCAGGCGGATTCTATGTCGACATCTTCCGCAGTCACCTGCCGAAAGGACAGGAACTCATGGAACCGGAATTTCACGATTATTTCTATCACAACCTCGGACAGCAGATGCGTCTGACCGACACGGAGGGCCAGGACTTCAACCTCCAGCCCACCGAGGAACTGGCTTTTGCCGGTGGACATATCAGTGCCTACTCCTATCTCTACAACAAGAAGACGGTCACCACAGACAAGGACGCCAAGGCCACCTTCGACGTGCTGCTCACCGGCAAGGGCATCGACGACGTGAAAGCGCACAATGGCAGTCGCATCACCATGACGATGTGGATGGAGGGAGCGTCGCTGCGTGACCTCTTCACGGCCCTCTCGCCCGTCAACCTTGAATACGAGCGCATGAAGGGACAGCCCTATGACATCGGTCATCAACCCGTCCTCACCTTCGTGGCGCGCCAGCATGGCGAAACATGGAACCGTCCCTTCGTCGCAGTCTTCGAACCCTCGTCGGAAAAAAACCGTCAGAGATTCAGTCTGTTCAATTCTTCCATCCCGCCAACGCTGACGTCTCCACAGTTGGCATCAAGGTAGTGCTTAAGGACGGAAGCACGAAAGTCATCACTGCCGACGACAAAGGCAACGTTGAAATCAAATAAAAACGTGAACAAGATGAAAGCAACAATCCTTCTCCTCCTTGCCTTACTGGGTATTCTGCCCTTGGCAGCACAGAGCACTGAACAGCTCTCCTCGCCCGACGGCAAATATGTCTTCCGCTTCACCCCGCACGACGGACGGCTGACCTACTCCTTATCATATAAGGGCAAGACGGTGGTCAGCGACGGCGATCTGGGCATCAACATCGACAACCACCTCATCGAGAAAGCCATGGGCATACCACAGGACACGGCTCGCCTTTGGTCTTCTTCCATGCGACTCATCAAAGTAGACCGCAGCACGGCCGACACGACGTGGGAACCACTTTATGGCGAACAGGACTTCATCCGCGATCACTACAACGCCATGACGCTGCACTTCGAGAAAGACAGCGCCGAGCAAGGCTCCGGCACGGCATATGACAAGCGACAGCGCTATGCGCTTGACATCATCATCAGACTCTATGACGAGGGACTGGCATTCCGCTATCACTTTCCCGAAAGCGGCAATGGGCTCTTTGTCCACGTCATTCAAGAGCTGACCACCTTTCCTTTTCCTGCCGGCAGTACAGCGTGGCACGAGGCCTGGGCCCAGGGACCTTTCCATCACGTAGCCTTGCAGGTTTCTGCCACCGTCGAAGGCCGACAGATCTGGCAGGACGTCTCTGAGCGTCCGCTCCTGCTCAGTCTCTCCAACGGACTGTATGCCGCTGTCGGTGAAGCCGCCCTGAGCAGCTATGTCCGCGGCAAGCTGCGACTGGTCAAAGACGACGTGTTGGGCATTGCCATGTACGACGATGCCGACGTCATCCCGCCCTACTCTACCCCATGGCGCTTCGTCATGGCAACAGAACGCCCCGTGGAGCTCATCAACAACAAGCAATTGCTGCTCTCGCTCAACGCTCCGAGCCGCTACGAGGGCGACGGCCGCAAGCTCAACGACTACATCCGCCCCGGTCGCGCCTTCCGCTGCTGTAAGTTGGATAAAGAATGGATCAAGAAGAGCATCGACTTTGCCCACGACTTCGGAATAGAATATGTGGAACTCGACGCCGGATGGTACGGCCCCGAGATGAAGGTTGCGTCCAGTGCGCTCCGCGTCTCTCCCCAACGCGACTTCACGCTCCGCGAGGTCTGCGACTACGCCCGCAGCAAGGGCGTGGGCATCTGGCTCTATGTCAACCAGAGGGCGCTCTACAACCAGCTCGACAGCATCCTGCCACTCTATCAGCAAGTGGGCGTGAAGGGTATCAAGTTTGGCTTTGTACAGGTGGGCAACCAAATGTGGACCACCTGGCTGCATGAGGCCGTGAAGAAATGCGCCGAACACAAGCTGATGGTGGATATTCACGACGAATACCGACCGACAGGATGGAGCCGCACCTACCCCAATCTGATGACACAGGAGGGCATTGGCGGCAACGAAGAGATGCCTGATGCCCGCCACAACACCACGCTGCCCTTCACGCGCTTCCTCGTCGGCCCCGCCGACTACACGCTCTGCTACTTCAACGGACGGGTGAAGAATACCAAGGCCCACCAGCTGGCCATGTCGGTAGTCTACTATAGTCCCATCCAGTTTCTCTTCTGGTATGATCTGCCAACCGCCTACAAGGGTGAGCAGGAACTGAACTTTTGGAAAGACTGCCCCACGGTGTGGGACGAGTCCAAAGCCCTCGACGGTCTGCCGGGAGAATATATTGTCCAGGCCCGCCGCTCCGGCTCGTCATGGTTCGTCGGCGTGCTCAACGGCATGGAGCCCCGTACGATTACCGTCAACACTGCTGACTTCCTACCAAAGAAAGGTAAGTACGCCATGAGCCTCTATCAGGACGATCCTAAGCTCAGCACCCGCACGAAGGTGTCAACAACCCAGCGCACCACCAAGTCCGGCGAGCGTATCACCTTGCCTCTGCTCAAGAGCGGCGGAGCGGCCATTGAATTCAAGAAAGTCAAATAGGACATCATATCCTTACCGATATTGTAACTTGTTGTTGTTATCGCACACAGCCACTTGATTTAGATTAAGAAAGATGGGGAAAAAGATATTTCTTGCAGAAAATATTCGAGGGTACGGAGAATTCGTCGTACCTTTGCAGTGTCAAAAGGTTAATAGATTGTTTAGGTTAGTAATAGATTTAGGTTTTTAGTTATTAGGTTTAAGATTGTAATCAGTAAGGTGTTAGTGAAAGGTAAAGAATAAGATTGTAGGATAACCAAAAGGAGCGAATCGTCGCTCTACATTGAAAATTACAAATTTCAGATACGAGACAGCTTGGAAGTGATTCCAGGCTGTCTTTTTTATCTATGTATTTTACCGGGGTCATCCGTACTATATATTAAAAACTATTAGTTACCACTTCTATGCAAAGAAATCCAATCTTCAAGATGTGCAAGCCTCATCGCCTTCTCAAGATCTCCACCTTGGTACTCCTGTTCTCTGTGTTTGCTCTCACCAGCCACGCCGACTCTTCGTTTCAAGTCGACCAGCAGTTACAACGCTGTCATCAGAAGGTGAGACAAGCACTGCACGACCTGCAAAAAGCCGACGGCACGCTGGACTACACCATGGAGCCACGCAACATCCTTCATGGCGACAAGCAGAAGGTATGGAACTGCCGCAAGGCCACCGCCGAGGAATGGTGCTCGGGATTCTGGTCAGGCATCCTGGGGATGGACTATGGCTACTCTCACGACAGCATCGTCGGACAAGCAGCCGAAGGCTATACGGCGGCACTCAGGTCATGCGTCTATCGGCCTGTCTATGACCACGACTTGGGATTCATCACCTTTTGCTCTTTCGGCAAGGGCTATGAGCTGAACCATAATGCTCTTTACCGCCAGACACTGCTCGACGCAGCCGACTCGCTCGCCACACTCTTCCGCCCGCTCGTCGGCACGATCCTCAGCTGGCCCCGCAACGTGAAGATGTTCGGTGGTCACAACACCATCATGGACAACATGATGAACCTCGCCTTGCTCTTCTGGGCTTCCCGTCACGGTGGCAGCCCGCTGCTCTATGATATCGCCGTCATGCACGCCAAGACCACGATGAAACACCACTTCCGTCCCGACGGCGGCTGTTACCATGTGGCTGTCTACGATACTTTGACCGGTGACTTCATCAAGGGCGTCACCCACCAAGGATATGCCGACAACAGCACCTGGACCCGCGGACAAGGCTGGGCCGTATACGGCTATACGATGGTCTACCGCTATACCCACGAAAAGGTGTTTCTCGACTTTGCGCAAAAGGTTGCAAATTACTATCTCAGCCGGCTGCCGGAGGGAGATCTGATACCGAAGTGGGACTTCGACGATCCAGATCCCAAGGCATCAAAAGACGCGAGTGCAGCTTGCGTGGTGGCTGACGCGCTGTTGGAACTGCAACAGTACGTCGGAGGACAAAAGGGACAGCAATATCGCGAAAAGGCTGTCGAGATGCTCCGCCAACTGAGTTCTCCCGAATATTTCAGCGGCAAGCACAACGACGCCTTCCTGCTTCACTCCACCGGACACCATCCGGCAGGCAGCGAGATCGACGCCAGCATCGTCTATGCCGACTATTATTATCTCGAAGCACTGCTGAGACTACGCAATATTAAATAAGGTGTATACGTTAGTAAAGTAAACAAACAAACAATAGCCACTAAGTTATCCTGTTTACAAAAAGAACCTAAATTGATCAACCGATGAAAAAGAAAGCACTCTTTCTCACACTCCTGCTCTGTACCGGTGCGGGACTGATTCCTGTCCCAGCACAATACCACTCCAAAGTCTGGGATCCGGACTTGGGCAACGGCATGTACAAGAATCCCGTTCTCTTCGCCGACTATAGTGATCCCGACGCCATCGCCGTTGGTGACGACTATTACCTGACGGCGAGCAGCTTCAACTGCATTCCCGGACTGCCCATCCTGCACTCCAAAGACCTCGTCAACTGGGAGATCATCGGCTATGCGCTCAACCGGCAACAGCCCGACTCGCTTTTCAATAAGCCTCAACACGGCAAAGGTGTGTGGGCTCCGGCGATTCGCTATCACAATGGGGAATACCTTATCTATTGGGGAGATCCCGATCAAGGCATCATGCGCGTGAGGGCCCGGCAACCTCAGGGGCCTTGGAGCGAACCGGAATGTGTCATTCCCGGGAAAGGCCTCATCGACTCCTGTCCGCTATGGGACGATGATGGCCGCTGCTATCTCGTCAACGGTTGGGCCGGCAGCAGGTCGGGATTCAACAGTGTGCTCACCATGTGGGAGCTCTCCGCAGACGGCAGTCACGCCATCAGCGCGCCGCGCATTGTCTACGACGGCGGGCAACTCAACCACACCACAGAGGGACCGAAACTCTATAAACACGACGGTTGGTACTGGATTCTCTGTCCGGCCGGTGGCGTAGAGCACGGTTGGCAACTCGCCATGCGCTCACGGACACCTTTCGGACCATACGAGGCACGCACGGTGATGCACCAGGGACATACCGACATCAACGGCCCTCATCAAGGCGCGTGGGTGCATACGGCACTGGGCGAAGACTGGTTTCTCCACTTCAACGACCGCAACGCCTATGGCCGTGTCGTCTGTCTGCAGCCGATGACATGGAAAGGCGGCTGGCCGGTGATCGGCAATGACAAGGAAGGCAACGGTTGCGGTGAGCCTTACGCCACCTGGCGCAAACCTAAGGGCAACTCCAAGACACGGGTCAACCCACAAGAGTCCGACGAGTTCAACAACGGGAAACTCGGACTGCAATGGCAGTGGCAGGCCAACTATAACCCACTATGGGGTATGCCGACAGCCAACGGCACCCTACGACTCTACAATGCCGACGAACTGCCTGGCACCGGCCTGTGGCAGGCAGGCAACCTGCTTTTGCAAAAGTTTCCGGCGCCTAAGCTCACAGCTACAGCGAAGGTACGCATTTCAGCAAAGAGCGACGGACAATATGCCGGTGTCGTCGTGATGGGCATGAACTACCAGGCTCTTGTATGCAGACGGCAGGGCAATAAATTCGAACTGCTGCAAATCAACTGTAAGGATGCTGACCGACAAGGAAAAGAAACGGAGAAGGTGCTGGCTACCTTGGAGCCTACCGAGGTAGACACCATCCCCTACTCGCCCGCCATCCACGAGGACATCTATCTGCGGATCAGCATCGACAAGGGACAGGCCCGTTTCGCCTACAGCCTTGACAACAAACACTATCGCACTGCCGGCGACACCTTCACGCTCAGAAAAGGCAAGTGGATCGGTGCCAAGATGGGCTTCCTCAGCATGCGTCCCGGCACCACTGGCAACCGCGGATGGATGAATGTAGACTGGTTCAGAGTGGAGGGTAATTAACCCACCACCTTGAACATACTACCCATCGGGCACACGAAGCGGCAATAGGGGCGCATGACGATGGCAGAAAGAAAGGCAAAGGCCAGTGCGATGGCAATGACCACCCAAGAAGCAGACTCCACCATGAATGCAGAGAACGGCTCGTAGTTGACCCAATCAAACCACAGTCCTGTCCACAAGCACACCATGAGCGCACTCCATAACACTTTCCGGAAAGTGTTGAGACGCTTGATCGTCTTGCCACTGATCTTCACCTTGTAGCGAACAGTCTTGCCCATCAGCTCCTGCAAACTGCCGTAGGGACAGACATGATTACAATAGTAGTTCTTCTTGCCGAACATCGGATAGATGAAGGCGATGACGAGCAGCACACAGGGCAACAGCAAGGAGATGACGTTCATGCCATTGGACATGTAGCCAATAAGCGAACTATAGGACACCATCGTGCCGCACCAAAAGCCCAGCACAACGATGTTGAGCACTTGCTGCACGATGCGATAGTGCCGGTTCTTGACGAAGAGCGGAATGATGGCAGCCATCAGCGCTACGACAAGTCCGGCGATATTCTTCGCACTGAAGTCGAACTGCATACTCGTCTGAGCCTTTGCGCTGGTCTTGTCAGCATATTGCAGTCCGCGTTGCATATTGGCAATGATGGCCTTGGACGAATAGGTTGCTCCCGAGACAGCGTCGACTTGTGTGTCTTCGGCTTCTTTCAGGCTCTTGCCTTTCCACGCATTGAACAGCGCGCTCGCACGGCCAAAGAACTCCGGCGTCTCGCCATTGGGCAAAGCCCTCACCTGTGTGACGATTCCCTTTTTATCGACAGATATCTCCAATGGTACCGCTCCACCATAGCCCGAGATGTCTTTTCCCAGACTGGTGGTGTTGATGACCATGGTGCCGTCGGGCTCCATGCGCAGGGTATCGTTCTTCACTGAGGTCTCTGTCTTTTGCTTGGCACGAAAATCATGTCCCAGCAACTTGCCGTCACGACGCAGGGAGACAGCAGCCACCATCAGCAAACAAACAATGAGACTAAGGATTTGTGATAGTTTCTTCTTCATTACTTCTTTCTGTTGAAGACGCAAAGGTACTCAATAAAAACAGAATACCGGGAAAAAGAAACATCTTTTAGTAATGCACTTCCATTGGGCAACGGTTCTGATGCTCAAGTATTCTATAATTCTCAAATTCTTGATTAAAAGAGAACATCGGCATAAGAACATTCGGAAGAACGCCACTATCCCTTGACAAACTTTATCACGAGACTTTGGCATTTAAGCAAGTAAATGCCTGTGGTGAGATGGCTGATGTCCACAGAAAGAATAGGACTGTCAACCGTGCGGGAGCCCAGACAATTGCCCATCAAATCATAAACAGAGTAAGTGGAGCCCAACGTCAGACCTTCCACACGCATCTTGGAGGTTTGTACACCACTGACAGAAAGGATACGGGCCTTGTCGACACAATCGCGGCAAGCAAGGTTGATCATCACATCGGCCAACCGTCCCCGCATGACTGTATTATCGTTCCACCGCAACGACATCATATTGCCTTCCATCTCTATGGACGTCACATGCTTACTCACCTCAAAGCCGTTGACCCTCACAAATGGTCTTTTCGCTTCAAGGCTACCCACTGCCATCAACAAACAGACGACAGAGACAGCAATTCTCCTAATGATGTCCATAGGCTTAAATCTAAGAGATGTCCATATCAACTGCAAATATAGCCGTTTTTCTTATTCGTTGTTATTTCGACCTGAAGAAATTAATAATTATTAAATGACGCGTTGCTCAGCATTCAACATTGAACCAACTCATCATTCATCACTCAACACTGAACAACTCATCATTCATCACTCAACATTCAACATTGAACCAACTCATCATTCATCACTCAACATTCAACATTGTTATCGCTCCTTCTTGCTTGGTTCCGTCCATGAGTATTCTCAGCGACCGGTTGAAGCGGACGTGGCGCACATATTGCGTTTCCTCCACAGCGGGCATAGCGTCAAGAATATCCTTACGCACCATGCCGCCCTGCCCCGCACTCTGATTGGTGTCGATGGTGAAATAGCCCACACCAAACGAAGTGAGATTTTGGAAGAAATGAGTGCCCTGGCTGGGATCGACACGATAGTTTTTCAGTGCCACCTCCACGATCACCTTGGCCGCAGAGATATGCGGCCACTTCACCGGTACGCCGAGCCACGGGTCGCTGGAGCCCCACCGTCCGGGGCCAATAAGCACATAGCCACGCCCCTCGTCGATCATCTGCCGGTTGATATGCTCTATTTCAGAGGCTACAGCAGGATTGTTCATCGCCGTGAAGTGGTCGTCGTATTTCACATAGACCACGTCGGTCACGTCGTCAACGATGCCGTGACCCAGTGAGCGGTGACTGCGCAACAGACATTCATCATCGGGCAATGCCGCCACGTCTTCGACAAGTGTTTGCTTGCTGTCAACAATCGGACGTATCTGCAAGAGATAGAAGTCACCCGTGCGGTCGGCATTGAGGTTGCAGGCGAACTCTATCTCCACGGGACGACGCATGGCCTCAGCACCATACTTCATTGACATCTGCATAATCTCGGGCAGGGGAAACACATCCTGCTGGAGCACGCCACAGAACGAGATCACCTTGCGTCCGCCCTCGTAGACACCGTCGCGGATGATCTGATCATAGGGATCATAGGTTGATGCGATATATTGCAGTGTACCGTCCTTCCCGGCTTCCCTGACACGCAGGTTGAGGATATTGAATCCGTCATCCACCTTGAAGTCACTGCCCACGTCGCGCTTCATGTCGAGTGCATAAAAGCGCGTCTGGGTCTCGCGCAGCGCCGTCTCCATCTCTGAGAGCTGCATGACCTGACGGGGATGCCAAGGCGATACGCGCAAGGTCTGTCCACCGTCAACGATATACTTGCCCAATCCGAGTGCCAGCGAGGCGATGCCTTCCTCGGCCTTCTCCTCACCCACAGGATAATAGTTGAGCGAGCGCAGCACACCCGACATGGTAGGATAGTAGCGGTCGCCATAGTTCTGTCCGACTACTTCCTGCAACACAACAGCCATCTTCTCCTGATCAATGACATTGGACGTCGCGGTCATATAGGCTTTAGAGTCACGATAATAGACCGAGGCATAAACTCCTTTGATGGCAGCGGCAAGCATAAGCAGCATCTCATACTTGTCGGCGAGATAAGGGATCATATAAGTGGAGTAGATACCAGCAAAAGGCTGGTAATGGCTGTCCTCAAGCAATGAGCTGGAGCGAATGGCGATGGGACTGTGGGTAGCCTCGAAGAAGGTGAAGAAGTCGGCGATGTAGCTGTCGGGCAACTGTGCTTCCAGGAAGTGCTGGAGGATGACTTCGTCGGGCGCATCACTGAGTGCAATGTCATAGAGATTGTTCTGCTCCATGAACTGATCGAAGACATCAGTGCAGAGCACCACGGTTTTGGGGATCTGCACGGTGGCGCCACTGAAACGGTTGAAGTCGGGATGCGTCTTGATGATGTTGTCAAGAAAAGCCAAGCCACGCCCTTTGCCACCGAGCGAACCGTCGCCGATACGCGCAAAGTGGGCGTAACGGTCGAACTTGCCACGATCGAAGACAGCTACGACGCCGAGGTTTTTCATGTGACGATACTGCACGATGGCATCGAAGATGATCTGTCGGTGAGCATCCACATCCTGGAGTTTATGCCACGTGACATGCTTGAGGAAGTTGCTCACGGGGAAGATGGCACGGGCACAAAGCCAACGGCTCATGTGGTTGCGCGAGATATGATAGAGCATGGAGTCGCGTGGTATCTTGAAGATATTGTCCTGCAATTCCTTCAAAGTATGTATGCGCATTATTTCCCGATGGGTCTTTGGGTCGCGGAAGATGAAGTCGCCAAAGCCCATGTGCTCCTCCATGAGGTGGCGCAGGTCCACGCTGAGCATCTTGGAGTTCTTGTCGACGAACTTAAAGCCCTCTCGCTCGGCTCGTTCGCGGTTGGCCGACTCGGCGCTCTCCATGATGAGCGGCACGTACTCGTCCTCCCGGCGTATGGCCTCCAAGAGTTTGAAGCCGGCCTCAGGATCTTTGTCCTCTTTGTTTCCGCCCATGGCACCCTGATGCTCGGGGTGGGCATGGATGGGGAAGCGCACGTCGCTGATGACGCCCAAGCAGTTGTCCTTGTATTTCTCATAGAGTTGAATAGCCTCGTCATAGGTACGGGCCAGCAACACCTTTGGACGGCCGCGCATGCGCAACGTGGCGGCATGGCGGTTAAGGGCCTCAGTGGCGAAGTTCTGACTCTGTTGCAGGATATAGTTGTAGAGGTTGGGCAGGATACTGGAATAGAAGCGGATGGAGTCCTCGACAAGGAGAATCATCTGCACGCCGGCCGCCTGGATGTCGTGGTCGATGTTCATCTTGTCCTCGATGAGCTTGACAATGGAGAGGATGAGGTTGGTGTTGCCGAGCCAGCAAAAGACATAGTCGAAGATGCTCAGGTCCTCGTTCTCCATGCGCTTGCTGATGCCGTGGGAGAACGGAGTGAGCACCACGCAGTGGATGTCGGGGAACTTCTGCTTGATGCTTCGCGCCACGGTGAAAGCGTCGTTGTCGGCATTTCCGGGCATGCAGATGACGAGGTCGATCTTCGTCGAGCCGAGAATCTTCTCCGCCTCTTCGATGGTCGACACTTGGGTGAAGGTGGGCGGATAGCGCAGTCCGAGCTGCGCATACTCGTTATAGATCTTTTCCTCCACGCGCCCGTCGTCTTCGAGCATGAAGGCATCGTAAGGGTTGGCGACGATGAGCACATTATATATATGTCGCATCATCAGGTTGACAAAGGTCACATCCTTAAGTATGAACCGTGTCCACTCCTGCGGTATCTGTGTTGGCATAAGCTTTCAGTCTTTAGTGATACTGCAAACTTACACAATTTTCCCGAGAAAGAGAAAGGTAGCACTCAATTTTCCGTCTTGCAAACGCAAAATAGAAACTTCTACAATCAAAATAAAGTCTAAGAACCCTTTCTATAGAGAAGAAAGAAGAAAGAGAAAAAAGACAATGCGCGGCAACTACCACAAAAGTCCGTGGTAATTGCCATGCATTGATAAATGCAAGAAAGAAATCATTTCAACATCGCGTCCATCTTCTCACGGAAAAGAGGATCGCTGGGCCGCATGGCATTGCTGTCATGGATAGTTCCGTCAGGATTGACAATGATAAAGCGTGGAATACCCGTGATACCCCAGTCCTTCATCAGTTTGTCCATCTCATCCTTCGTGGCAGAAATATACTGTGGCCAAGCCGGTTTGTCCTTGTCGAGCTTCTTCTGCCAGGCATCGTGGTGGTTGTCCAAACTGATACTGACAAACTGGATTTTAGGATTGTTCTTATAATGCTCCACATGTTGCTCGATATAGGGTATCTCCTTACAGCACGGTATGCACCATGTTGCCCAAATGTCAATGAACAAGTACTTACCCTTATTGAACCATTCCGACAACTGATGTGTCTGTCCCTTGGCATCCATAAAGGCTTCGTCAGGGCATGGTGCTCCGCTCTTGGTAGCCCGCTTGCTGTCAACGACGGTCTGGTAATAGTTCACGAGGGAAGTGTCAGCCGCCTGGGTGAAAGCCTTCCAGAAGTCGTCCAACACAAAGGTCTTGTTGTCGGCAGTGAAGACCGACGAGGCGATGGCGTCGAAGAGTTGGTGGCGTGTGCGCGGGTTGGTGATGTTTTTGTCCACCGTCTTGATATAGCTGAGCGCATAATCAGTGAGGTTATCATCATCCGGTGATCCTTTGACCTTCGTTGCCAGCCACTTGTCGACAAGTCCCTGGTTCATCATCTCGCCGTCGTTAGGGTCTATGGTGGCGATGAGCTGTTGCAACAGAGCATCCTCCTTTATCCCTTTCGCTTCATCGCGCGCCGAGAGGCAAGCGATACGCGCCGTAAGATACGTCACGTCAGCAACATGACGGCAGGCCCGTCTGAGACTGTCATTGGCTATCTTGTCGGCCATGGCCAATGTGGCAGGATAAGCTTTAGCCAGTTGCTGCATCCTGCCATCAAAGTCATAGTTTTTGTTCAATGAGGTTTCCTCATCGCCATACTCGTCGAGGGTGATAATCTCCCACCCAGCGGCATTAAGGCTCTGTAACTGTTTCTGAAACCTGCAGACATCAGCGTTCTTGCCTTGGTAGGTTGCCGTCCAACTATCTTTCTTGTGCGAAAGTGTAACACGAAGTGTCTGTCCAGGCTCCAGAACAAGAGGCACAGAGATATTGTTGCTCATGATAAAGGCAGTGGTAAAAGGTTTCACGTCAGCCTTGTCATAAGTCATATGCCCTTGCGTGAAGCGCAAAGGTCTGAAATCGCCGTTGCAGGCTATCGACGCCTGCGACAAGCCTGTAGTATCCCTGGCCGTAATCTCCACCATCTGAGCATGGGCGCAGAAGGTCATTGTCATTGCACCAAGGAGAACAATTTGTCTTTTGATAGTATGATACATAATAATGTATAATGAATAGTGTATAATGTGTAACGCTAAAAGTTGTTTGTCAGTGCGGCATTCTTCCTTGTAGCCTGCAACGGGAAAGGCAATACCCACAGTTTGCTGTCGGGCGAGATAGAGAACTTTCCATTGTCGCCGAGATCCCGTATGATGGTGCGCCGGTAAGCCTCCTCCGTGTTCCAACGTTTGCAGTCGAAGAAGTTCTCATAAGAGCCTATACACTCTATCCATTTAGCATCTTGCATGATCTTCATGGCCTGTGCCTCCGTTGAAGCGGTGAGTGGCTGGTAGTGGTCGGCATCGATGCGGTTTTGTCTGACCTTGTTGATGAGCTCAAGTCCTTTCTGAATCTCTCCCGTGCGGATGTAGCACTCCGCAGCTGTATAGTACATACGGTCAGAGGTGATGCCGTAGGCATTGCCCCAAGCGCTCATGGCGAAGTACATCAGTGATCCGTCGAGACCGGACATCATCTGTCCATAGAGACTGTTCCAGGCACTGGATGAGGCATCGAAGTCATCATCCGCGAAGGCCTTTGCCGGCGCTGCCGTCTGTGTTGTAGCAGCATGGAAGGCCTTGGCATCGTCATAGTAATCGTCATCACCGCCATCGTCGTCATCATCATCGTCGTCACCGGCCTCCGGTTTATGACCGCCCATGTAGGCATGATAGAGCACATAGTCGCCGGCCTCGAAGCGCGCAGCGGTCTTACGGGAGGTGCACTCGGTGAACGGCGACACCTGACCACACATATACAGCAAGTTGTCATCGGCTTTGCGGTCTAGGCTCCAGTCGCCTTTGTCCACGATATCCGCTCTGTCTTCTATCGTTCCGTTGATACTCAGACTATTCAGCGCATAGGGCAGAGCTTCGGCATAACGCTTCATCTGCATGAGCACCTTGCCCCTGACAGCATTTCCAAAAGCCTGGTCTCCCCGCAACACATCGTGGTTGCGTTGCGGCAGGGCAGCGATATATGCGTCGGAACAATCATCAAGGATATGGTCATAGACCTCTTTAACGGTGAGTTTAGGATTATCAGCAAAGACCGAGTTGCTCGTCACATAGGCGATACCGCCGTCCTTGCCGGCTGTAGCTTCGTCATACTGGCGGGCATAGATATTGACAAGCAGCCAATGGAGATAGGCACGCATGACGTGCGCCTCAGCGATAATCTGCTGACGCTTGGCATCGGAACCGGAGGCTTCCGGGGCTTTCTCGATGATAGTGTTCATGGCGTTGATGGCTTTGTAAGTCTCAGTATACCTACTGTCACTTTGGGCGAGCTGTGCTCTGTCCACCTTCTCGTCGTAGGCCAGATAGGCATAGTCGAGGGTGTTGGCCTGTTGCAGGATCGTCCCAATGTTTTGGCCCATGCTCACACTCTCGTCGCAGATGACATCCAAGTCGTTGGGGACTTCCAACTTGATATCCTTGTTGAGGAGCAACTCCAAATCGTCGACAGTCTCAAGGGTAGACTGTCCCTTCGGCACAATGTCGAGCTTGTCGTCACAGCTAATGAGCAATAGAAAGGCAAGAAGGCAGAAGGGCAACAACGCCAGTACCTCTTTTATATCTTGTTTCTTCATTTTCATAGTCTTTATTCTTTATCAAATACTGAATGTTAGAAACTCACGCTCAGACTCATGGTGTAGCTGTGGCAGGGCTTGTCCTGGGTCCATCCTGTATAAGGATTGACACTCTCGGGATCTATGCTCTTGCTGTTGCGGGCCCATGTGGCCACATTGCTCATCTGAACGCGCAGGCGCATGGTCTGGATACCCCAACGGCTTATCCAGCGCTTGGGGAAGGAATAGCCTAACACGATGTCACGGACTTTAAGACAGTCGGCATGTTCCACGGTGCGGCCGATATAGCTGTAGTTTCCGATGATGTTACGTCCGGGATAGCCGTTGGCAACGGCGGCATAGGGCGTATCGGCATGGGTCCAATAGTCGAGATAGGAAGCCGGAACGGCACGCAGATCAACGAGACTGAAGGTGTTGTAGCCGAACTCAGAGCCCTCATGACTATATTTCTCAGTATTCATGCGCATATAGTGCCCGCCATAGAAGGAGAAGAGAGCCGAGAGGGAGAAGCCTTTCCACGTGATTTCCGGTGTGAGGGAAGCGACGACCTTCGGGTCCAGACCGCCGGAGAAGACGACATCAGCGGGCGTAAACTCGCCGCTGGCGATATCAGAGGCGTGGACTTGTCCTTTGCTGTCATACCAGCCATAGCTCAGGTTGCCGGCGGCGTCGGAGACCATACCGGCGTAGCGGTAGCTATAGATTGAGTTGACGGGACGGCCCTGGTGCATCGTTGTCAGCGCCTCGAAGCCCGAGGACGGCTCATGGTCGATGCGCGTGACCTTATTGCTGTTGACGGCGATATTGAAAGCCGCATTGAAGCCGAAGTCGTCCATGGTCGCAGGCTTGATAATCTGTCCGTTGAGTTGCAATTCCACACCACGGTTGCGTGCCTTTCCGTTGTTGATGTTCACGCTGCTCCATCCCGTTGTGGGATCCACATCGGTGAGGGTGAGAAGGTCCGACGACCGCTTGATATAATAGTCCAGACTTCCGCTTAGTCTGTTGCCGAAGAGCGAGAAGTCGGTACCGAAGTTCCAACTGGCTGTCTTTTCCCAGCGCAGTTCGTCGTTAGGCGGCGTGTTGAGGGTAGCATATTTGTTGCCAGTGATATCGCTAACGGCGATGGCGGCGGTAAGATAGGAAGAGACGCTGGAATCAATGTTACCGGTGACACCATAGCTGGCTCTGAGCTTCAGCACATCAATCCACGTAAGCGGCTTCATCCACTTCTCGTTCTGCATATTCCAGCTGGCACCCACCGACCACAGCGGACGTCCGCGATATTTAGGATCAGCACCGAAGAGATCGGCCTTGTCGACACGATAGCTCAGCTGTGCGGCATAGCGGCTGTCGTAAGTGTAGTTGGCATTGAAATAGTAAGAATAGAAGCGGTGGAGGATATCCGTGGTGGCGAAGTCACTCTCTTTAGGCGCATTGCCAAGGATGCTGTAATTGGGTCCGAGGTCTGAGGACGAGAGCGCCAACAGGGCTTCGTAGTCGACCATCTGCGAGAGATTAGTCTGCGACTGGTCATCGTAGCCGAGCTTGAGGTCGTTGCTTGTCCTATTGTGACTCTGGCGGTATTCGAAACCAGCGATACCCTCCACCTCATGCTTGCCAAAGGCCCTGGAGTGGTCGGCTTGTGCGCGGAATGTGTAATAGTCGCCTGTCTGATGGCTCGACTTCAGCATGCCGCCCTCAGGGATATAATGAACTCCGCCGGAGGTGCCATAGTTGTAGAGGGTGCGTATATAGTAACTGTCGGCCTCGTGATAGGTCTCACCCTTGTAGCTGATGTCCTCATACTGGAACCGCGTAGAGAGAGTGAGCTCCGGCAGGGGCTTGAAGTTGGCATGTACATAAGAGCGGATGTTGTTGCGGCGCCCGTTGGTGAAGTTGCGATTGAGCTCATTGACAAGGTTGAAGCCCTCATCCTTGAGGCCTAATGAGGCATCGGCGAGCGTTGGCAGACTCTGATCTACGAGTGCGTCAAGACCGGCGAGGGTGCCGTCGGCATTGTACAGACTCAGGTAAGGCGAGAAGGAATAGACAGACATTAGCCTCCAAGGGTCGGCATGGGTACGTGAGCGCTCTGAGATGACATTGAGTCCGAAGCTCATATCGAGCCATTTCGCCACGTTCATATCACCTTGGTATCCTGCGGTGACATTGCGGTCATACTCCTTATAGATGCCTGTGTTGTCACCTTTATAGTTGATGACGATATTCGAGTAGAGCTTCTTTCCCATAGTACGCAGTGCCACGTTATACTGTTGCAGCACACGTGTGCGCAGGGTGGCATCACGCCACTCACAGCGATAGTCGTTGTTGCGCCATTGTGACATAGTAGCAGCATAGTCGGCATCGCCGACCTCGCCGAGCTTGTGACGCAACATGAGTACGGTGGCACGGGAGAGAGAGCCAGGAGAGGTCTGGTACTGACCCAAGAGACTGTTGTAGACATCCTTGTCGGAAGCCACATGGTTGAAGTTGTACTCCTCAAGTTGCAGCATCTGAGCAGCGTCAGCCCATCCATAGTTGCTGTAGCTCTGCTTGTCGTAGAGGGTGAGGTCGGCGTTGACATCGATAGAGAGGCGCTCAGAATGGGCACGCTTGGTGGTGATGACGATGACACCATTGGAGGCGCGTGCACCATAGATGGAAGCTGCGGAAGCATCCTTGAGGACGTTGATAGTCTCTATGTCATAGGGATTGACGGTCTCTATGCTGCCCTCTATGGGCAGGCCGTCGACGACGACGAGCGGATTGGTGCGGGCGCTGAAAGAACTCACGCCACGAATGGCGAGGGCAGCCTCACCGCTCTTGCCCATGCCGTTGTTGTAACTGACGAGGCCCGGAATCTGGCCTTCTAACCGCGACACCACGTCACCAGTGTAACGGCTGTCTATCTCCTTGCTGCTAATAGTCTGATAAGCACCGACAGCATTCTCACGTTTGATGTTCTGATAACCTGTGACGAGAACCTCGTCGAGCAACGTCTCATCGGGATTCATGCGAATGACACAGAACGGCATCTTGCGGTTCACCTTGAGTGTATAGTTCTTATAGCCCAAGTAGCTTATCTCCAGTTCCGGGGTTGTGCCTTCCACGATGATGGAGAAGCCTCCGTCGACATCGGTTGTGGCACCATTGCCCTGTCCGCACTGGATGACCGTGGCTCCCGTGAGCGGCTCTCCGTTCTCGTCGAGAACCATACCCGAGACCTGCTTCTTAAAATAGGCCGTCTTCGAGAGTTGCGACTTCTTCAGCACGATAGACTTCTTGACGATGTCGTAGTCGATGCCGCATTGGTCGAGGAAGATGCGGTTGAGCAACTGCTTCAGGTTGAGGTTCTTGTAGGTACAGTTGATACGTGGCGCGCCCTCAATGACAGATTTCTGTCCCACGATATCATAGCCCGTACGCTTGCGCAGATCGCGGATGACCTGCCCGATGGTCATGTTGTTGTAGTCGACACTGTAGGTCTGTGCCTTCAGCTCCAGAGAGACGGAAGCACAGAAGAGCATCACCATCAACACCATCAGTCGCAGCTTGAATTGTTTCATCATCTCTATTACAATTATTTGTTTCTTATTTCTTGAATCATCATTTCTTGCTTATCGTCACGTCGCGTCCCTTCTGCCGGATTCGCAAACCGCCGGAGACCTCAAGGATCTGCACCACGTCGGCAAACTGTCCGTAGCGTGGTACACTGCCCATGAAGACAACAGAAGCAAGCTGTTTGTCAGAGAAGGTATAGTCGAAATCATACCATCGGGAGAGTGTCTGCATGATCTCGCCAAGTGTCTGGTCTTCAAAGACGAAGCTGCCAGTGCGCCAACTCGTGGCCACCTCGGTATCCACGCTCTTCACACGCGTGGCATGACTCTGCTTGTCGAAGAGCGACTGATGGCCAGGAGTGAGCATCAGCTGAGAACCGTTGCCCGACAAGGGTTGCAAGACGATACTGCCCTCTACGAGCGTGGTAGCCACCTGCTTGTCCTCAGGATAAGCATGGATGTTGAACTCCGTGCCGTAGACCCTGACCACCTGTCCCGCTGTCTTGACATAGAAAGGCCGTTTGGCATCCTTGGCAACCTTGAAGTAGGCCTCACCCGTGACGGCCACACGCCGCTCGTTGCCGGAGAACGTCTCGGGATATTGTAACTGTGTCTCAGCATTGAGCCACACCTCCGTTCCATCCTCAAGAGTGACCTTGAACTCACCGCCACGAGGCGTAGCTATCTTCAACCGAGCATCGGCCGACTGCCTTTGACTGCCTTTTAGCTCACCATATCGTGACCAGTCGCGCTGTGCCTTCCCGCCAAGGTGAAGGGTGTCACCATTGTCGAGCGTGAGGACAGCCTGCGTGGTGCCATGCGTGATGGCCGACGAGACGACTTGGGCAATGACACGATGGGTAGGTGCTTGTCGGGAGGTCTCCCTATTATAATAGGTGTAGAAGCCCACGACAAGAGCAGCCATGGCGGCAACACTACCGAGCCACATGGCTATGGTGTGCCCGCGATGCTGCCGGGGCACCTCCTTCTCATCGGCAGGCTCACCATAGCCACGCGCTATCATCATCTCCATATTGTGCATGGCACGCTGGGAGTCGACGGCCAGGATACGTCGGTATTCACGAGTCAGATAGTCGGGGTCCTGGATACGCCGGTAGACGGCGGCATTGCAGTCATTCTCCAGAGCCCACTTCTCAAGATCCCGGCGACCCGCTTCTGAGAGGTCACCCACGACGAGATGGTAAAGCAGGTGGGAGATGTATTCGTTGTCGTTCATAGCGGAAGTCTCTTGGCTTACAAGCTGTCGATGATCTCGGTTGTCTTCTCTTCGCTGGGCCGTGGAGCGTCAGCATTGAGGATGTTGCCGTTTTTGTCTATCATGAGGAAACGCGGGATGCCCGTGATGCCCCACTGCTTGGAGAAGGTGTCCGACGTCCCGCCATGGATGTTATACTGTGCCCACGCCGGCTTGTCACGGCTTATCATCCGCTTCCAGGCATTGACATCCTCATCGATGGAAATGGAAATAAACTGCACCTTGTCGTTGCCTTTATATTTCTCCACTAATTCTGCCAAGTGGGGGATCTCCTTCTTGCAGGGTCCACACCATGTAGCCCATACGTCAATATAGGTCATTCGGCCTTTGGCGATATCGCTGAGCTTGACGTTGTGACCATCAGGGTCAGTAAGCGTGATGTCGTAGGCCTTGGTGCCTGACTGTGTCTGATCCCATGAAGCGATTTTGTCCTTATAGGCTGCAAAGGCCGTGGAGTCGGCACCGGCCCACTGTGTGGCATCGGCATAGAACTTGTGGTAGTCGCCGGTGTTGCCACCATAGGCAAAATAGTTTTGCGCCAACGACTTGACGATATCGCTACGAAGCAGCGGATTGGTGACATAGCGGTCGCAGAGTGACATCAGCTCCCGACAATAATCGCCCATATCGCCGCCATAGTTCATGGGCTTCATCACCATCGACGACACTTTCATATATCCGAGCATAGAGCGGTAGGCGATGTCACTGTTGATGTCAACATCGGCTATCAGTTTCTTGAATGCTCCGTTGTCCTGATAGCGTGTGCTGTCTTTGTGGCATTTATCCATGAGGAGCTCTATCTGGATAAACTTGTACTGCGCCTCGTTGTAATCGGCATAATACTGTCTCAACTTCTTGTCCTTGATGCGATTGATGAGCGGAGTCATCGCGGCATGCTTTTCGTCAAGGATGGTGCGATAACGGTCATAACCCAGCGACTCGCTGTCGTCCACGGGGCAATAGAACATCAAGTCGTAGCCCAACGACATGGCATTGACAACCTTCGACACCTGCGCATCCGGACCGGAAAAGGCTACGTGGATAGTGCTGTCACGGTCCATGGTGAAGGTGGCCTCCACGGTCTTGCCGGGTATAAGGTGCGCGCCAAAGACCTTGCCGCGCAGGTAGATCTGCACGTCATTGTTGCGTGGGCTGAGCTTTCCGTCGTAGATGAAAGTGCCATCCGGCTTGACTGTGACATCAGAGTAAGTCATATTCAGCACTCCTCCAGTAGGCGTATAGGCTATCTGTACGCCATCATCGTCGGCAGTGAAACCTTTCAGTGTTCCTTTCAGCAATTGAGCCTCGGCGACCGACGTGCTGAGTGCGAGGATGAAGGCAGCAATCATTTTCTTGTATTCCATCTTTATCATTTTAATGTTTTTGTAAACTAATACGCCTTCATCGCAAGAATGCGCAACGAATTGTGAAGAAAATTATCTAAAAATAACGAATTTGATGATTTTATCCCTATCTTTGCAAAGAGCTTGGATATGGAATAGTGAAAATAACAGAGCAGATAGTAGCAGATTTCAAGAAGGGAAAGACTGAAAGCCTATACCGGCATGTCTATCCCTCGCTCATCGTCTATGCGTCAAGAATGCTGGGCGATGACTATGCTTTCCTTGCTGAGGACTGTGTGCAGGATGCTATCTATAAGATGTATGGCATGAAAGACCAGTTCCGCAATGCTACCCATTTCAAGACCTATCTTTTCAGCGCTATCCATAATGGTGCCATCACAGTCTTAAGAAAGAGCCGGCGCCACCAGCACTATCTCTCAGAGAAGCGGGAACCGGATGAGGACTTGATGGCTTCCCTCATAGAGCAGGAGACATTGGATCTGCTCTATGATGCCATCGACAAATTGCCCGAAGATCTGAGAAAGGTCTTCGAATTGAGTTTCACACAAGGATTGAAAAACAAGGAGATTGCGGAACAACTCGGATTCAGTGTCAAGACTGTCAACAACAAAAAAGCCAGAATCCTCATGCTCTTGCGGAAGGCCGTTGGTGAGAACAAGACATTGCTTCTGCTGCTAACGATGATGGGATAGATAAGCAAAGCTATGTCTACATGTGGGAGGCACTATCCATGGACACTCTGTCCAACCAAGAATGACTCTCCCTTATTCGTTTTCCTTCGCCATCAAGTACTCTGCAAAGATCTTCGCGGCGCACTCTACCTTTGCCGCACACGGGCGGGTTTTGTAATACTCGACGGTACGGGGAGAGGCTACATAACCGGCCATCGCCTTATCATGGCCTTTCAGCCCCAACAACTCCGCGCAGATGACAGATCCGTTCTGCTCCTTGAACTCCGCTAACAGCTGCTGCACCACTTGATAGCAATGCGACTTGCCCATGCGGTCGCTGCCTTCTGTCTGGCCACAATCCAGTCCAACCAGCATGACAACTCCCGACACGGCTCCGCACATCATACGCAACCGCCCTACTCCGCCACCGAAACCGGCAGCCACACGCTTGGCCATCATATCGTCCAAACCATAGAGGCCGGCAAAAGCAGCCACCACACTCTGACAACAGCCATAGCCCTGCATGAAGTTATCTACCGCACACTGCACACGCACGTTCATTTCCTGCTCATCGATATTCTTCTCCATACTGCGTTCCTCTTACGTTGTTTTTGTTTACAAAGTTACAACTCTTCTATGGTTATCGTCTGTGATTTAACCACAGTTAACGTTTTAAGATGCTGATAGCGCGGCTTTATGATCATCCGTGGCGGTCGTTCTGTTTATCTATGGCAGTCGGTTCGCTTATCAGTGACGGTCGTCACATATAAACAGAACGACCGCCACGGATGATCGAAGAAGCCATTTTATATCAACAAGGCTCTTTTTTAAGCATATCATTTTAGTTTTTCAACAAGATTGATTATCTTTGCACTATACAATCTTCAAGGACACAAATGGAAATCAATTACGAAATACACACTATTGCCAACTCCCAAGGTACCGGTCGGGAAAGAGCTTACATACAACTAAGAAGCAAATCGGCAATGACCGCAGAACAACTGGAAAAAGAGATTCAAAGCGTCTGCTCCCTGACCTCTTCCGATGTTAAAGCCGTGATGTCGGAGATCAGCCAGATTGCCATAAGAGAGCTGTCGAATGGCAATCGCTTCTATCTGCCTGAGATTGGCTATCTGTCGCTGTCGGTAGGCAACACGCCAATATCTCAGAAAGCCAACAACAAAATTACCGGTAAAGATATCTTTCTGCGCAACATCAACTTCCGCCCCGAAGCAAAATTCCTGAATAAGGTCAAGAAAAACGTCAGTTTTACTAAGTCTCCCCACTCCACGTTATCCACTGTATACACGGCCGAAGAGCTTTGGGGCAAGACAGAGGACTATCTAGCCCAGCATCGTTATATCACGCGTCAGACGATGTGCACCCTGTTTGGCCTGAGCGAGTACAAAGCCAAGCAATGGATAGCGCAGTTTCTGAAGGAAGGAAAACTCGTCAAAGAGGGTACTGAGCGTCATCCGCTGTACTTCCCCGCATAATTAAGTCAGGCGCTTCCTCGTGCACCGCATGGCACTGCTGTGGCAAAGAACACCATTCAGGTAAAGAGCATCAGCTCATAACATGGATTTAGTATGAAAAACAAACAAGGATGATTTCACTTCGCTTCCCTCTGCTTCCTTTTCTCTTCTTTCTTGTCCTGAATGTGGAAGTATAGTGTCCAAGCTCCTATCATCGCCAACACAGCAAGCAAAAATAAGCATCATCCTGCCTATCTATACCATCATCGACATGGTGGAGACTGCCGAGAACGTATGGTCAGGCTCCTGCGTAGCGGCCATGACGGACAAAGACTTGAAGATTTGAATTCGCCGTTACGTTTTTGAATGACAAATGTTAAAAAAACGGGGAGTATGAAAGATTGATGCGGGTTGAAGCACGTCGATTGAGATAAATTACTTATCTTTCCTCTATAAAACCTAATAGATTTCCGGGCAGGAGTAACTTAAACAAAGGAC